>Ga0099797_100010_pt1 | contig 86157 bp, 81 predicted proteins | sample Uncmet_Sort48C_1_FD_89871 | JGI IMG/M metagenome (GOLD analysis project Ga0099797, IMG submission 89871) | Marine eukaryotic communities from CALCOFI LINE 67, Pacific Ocean - C012_Sort48C_1 | ecosystem: Environmental > Aquatic > Marine > Oceanic | place: Pacific Ocean: Monterey Bay | collected...
TATATACGAATCTTTGTTTCCCGAATTTATTACTCCCTCTTCGCTACTCACGCTTCCGATCCCATCCGGCGCTTCACACTCCTCCTCCTCCTCAGTGTCACTATCGTCGAACAAGGATTGCTTTTTAGCAACATTAGGCAGTCCGTGCGATCTTCGCCATTGTCTTTCAGCAATACAAAACCCGATTTGTTTAGACTTGTTACTCAGAGAATTGGTGGTAAAATAATCATCACTACCTGTTACTCCGAACTTTTCGCTAGGCAATCTCGCTAGTTTGTTTTTTCGAAAACTATTACTGGCCATATTTCTTAAAGAAGTAACCATGGGCTTACAAAGCGCGACGTCCACGATTACCCCAGAGCCATCAATAAACAGCCTTCCTCCAGAACTTCCCGGTTTGTAGGAGAAAGGCGTTGAAGGAGAAAGAGAAAACTGATGGTTTTCGATTCCCAGGAATTCAACAGATGGAACTGTCCCAGAGGGACCGGTGGTGCCACTCTTAACAATCGAATTGAAGAAGTCCTCGAGTTTTTCTTTATATGAAAATGGAGGGTTAGTTAGCGCAACGGAAAAAGCGAGATGGGTTGATGGCGATGTCATGGCATGCTGAGCTGCCTTGAAGTTAAAGTTTAGCATCAAACCCTGACATTGAAAAGGGAGATTCAGGAGGGTGGAGAAAGCCACCAAATTTAAAAACATAATCATTGGGGTTACTGTCAGTGTTAGTTTTCTTAGAGGTGAGAAAAAAGACATTGTATTTAAACAAAATACTCAATTTGTTACAGTATAGTCTTGGGGTGGGGTAATTCAAGAAGATATAATTGCTGCTGAACAAAATCTTTTGGAGAAAATCAACCCTTTTTGAGGTAACCGTATCTTTAAAATAATACTTTTAAATTAGTACAAAAGGAAATTCACTATTAAATCACTCGCAACCGATCGTATTTGAATTTTTTCTCTAGGATGATGTCAACAAAGCGAATCAAGTCTATAGGCAAAACGTTATTTTTTCACTGAAATATCTAACTTGCGTAAATCAAAGTAAACTAATACTGCTGTAATTCTAAAACGTAATTTTTCTGAACATCTAAGAACAATGATTCATTGACAAAATTATAACAAATACCGATGAGCGTAACTTAAAATCACTAATACTCATATCTCCTAGTAGTAATAGTACTACTATAAAGCTAAGCAGCTCTTAAAATGCTCATCAGAGCAGACTCTATATTACTGGGCGCTAACCCTTTCCGAAACCTATGATTATCCATGACAATAGCTTTTTGCAGTAATCCGAGATCCCAACTCGAAACATCTTCTAATGTACTACTAGTACTAGTAATCAAGGTTTCGACTCTTGGCATTGCTTCCCATTCATCTTTCTCTAAGTATCGTTCAAATGGGTTCCCACCAAGAATCGGAATTGATTGAAGTTTATCGGATGCCCTCCACTGCTCTCGTTCCATCATTTTCATCTTCGAAGTCTCTGGATTGTCATTGGGATCAGTCAGTGCCAAAACAGCTTCGGCCGGGCAATAATCCACGATGATTTCGTTGTTGGAATTAGTATCTTTTTTCGAAAAGGTGACGCCGAGTGAGTGAATTCGATTCTCTGAAGAAAATTGTTCATTTATGGCTGTTTCTGCCCTGAACTGAGCAAGCTCTGCCAGTGTAGCCATCGCTGTAGTTGAAGTCTCTGGCTTGTATGCCGTTGGGGTTAGAGTATCGTCATAGTATTCAACTTGTACTTGTTTGACCCAAAATGAAAACCTTTTTTGGATATTGCACTGTAAACTTGTAATTTCTTCGCATCTTACTACAATTTTTCGTTCGATTCTTGCAAAGACTTCGTTCGCTGTATCCTGAGGCAGTTGGACGAGCATACGTGTATCGGTTATATATGGCTCTTCTTTGTCAAGAATGTTCTTAAACTTTAGAGACCCCGTTCGCGTATTCTCCATTCTTCTTTTTTCCTCTTCATCAGCATTCAGATATTTTTCATTATCCTGAATCAACTCCAGCACAGTCTCATATGTTCCTAGACGAAACACATCGCGATACCAATCACGAACTATCTCTACATCTATTTCCTCGATTCCCTTTTTTAGTGCGTGACTGGCCTTTTCCCCACCACTTCTATCTACTCCTCGGCTTCTATCTACTCCACAATTCCTATACCCAAAAAATCCTATCAAGTCTAATATGTATCTATCCTTGTTTTCATCCTTTATAACATCCTCATTTGAATTTCCCACACTTCCTATCCCAGTCGGCGTGTGACACGCGATTTCCTCGCCACTATCAACAAAGTAGTCACCCCCAGCATGATCTTTGTTGTTGATATCAGCTAGTCCACGACTTTTTCGCCATTCTCTTTCTGCCATACAAAATTCTTCTTGTTCAATAATAGAGTCCATGTCCAGAGTCAAATCAGAGGTAAAGTAATTCTCTGACCCCGTTAAATCGAATCTCTCTTTGGGGATTCGCGCTAGTTTGGACCTGCGAAAAGAATTACTAGCCATGTTCTTCAAAGAAGTGACCATAGCTCTGCAAAGAGAGGTATCCACGATAACAGCAGAGCCATCAATCATAGATTTAATAGGAGATTCACTTTTAGGATAGAAGTAGAAAGGAGAAGAAGGCGCGACCGTGAACTGATGGTTTTCGATTCCCAATAATTGATTGCTAGAAATGGAGTTGAAGAAATCTTCTGTTTTACCTTTGTGAATCTGCCCAGTTAGAACAACGGAAAAAGCAAGGTGGTGTCTTGATGCGTCAGGGGACCTAGTAAAGCTAGCTGCCTTAAAGAATTGAAAAGCTTGGCAGCCGTGCCATGCAAAATTTAAGCTAAGGAATAGAGTAAATTTCATAGTTTCTGAATAGTAAAATGATACTTGGGACTCGGGATACAGTGTTATGTAGGGGTTGCGGATCAAAATATAATAAAGAATTTTTACCTGACTCGACTAATTTTGAAGTTATACAGGAGATTGCGATATTCATTGATGGCTTCGCAATTACAGAAAACATTTTCGAGAATCTCTCAGCGAATGCCAGCGATACAAAATTAAATGAAATTTAGTGAAATTGAATGCCACACTCTTGTACTAGCCAATGAGTCTTTTAGACTTCAACAGAATTTAAATAGCTTTTAAGTCCGAAATACTTTTGAACTGACCACTTCTAGAAATATATCAAATTGAAACTGAGCTAACTATAAATAAGCCCATAATCATGTTAATAAACATCAATTTCTGAATAATTTGCGCATACAAATTTGCTTCCTACATACATCGATTTCTTATGAATGAATGAGTGAATGAATATGCCCACAAGGGGTTCCAACTTCCTACAGACTGGCTGAATTCATTATGTATCTAAAACATTGTTGAGGTACAGATCTATTTCAAGATACTCTCATATAAAAATAATAAATCAACTTGATTCTACATATACCGATAACAATTCTTCCACACATTTTAAATACTAAATTTTCCTCAATTTTAAATTTAAAGTTCTTCTATAGTACTAAGGTGCTCGAACTCGTGACGCTTTCTTCTACCAAGCTCTACAATCAACTAATTCTTGTTGAAGCTACAGTATCAACGTCTCTTCCAATACTCGAACACCAATATCAACCTTGGTGCTGTTCACTAATACAACGTGATAAGAGCTTCTAGATTGGCACTTCATAGACACTGCAACGTTAGATGTTAATAGTGATAGTAAAGACAATGTGTCTATGATGTTTGTACTAGTTAAGTTACAGTAAGTGTCAATGATTCTATAGCACTCTTGTAATCTTCTAGTCTGATTTCATGTTTCTCAAGTGACATATTGAACGATACTACTAAACGAGGGTACTACGATTATGTTCCTCCAACATTCCCGCCTTCAAAAGTATCGCATCAGTGTCACCTGGGTTTTACCTACCCAACCCCCCTTGAAATTAAGACAGATAATAAACCGATATACTCTAACTCATAGTAAATGCAAAATAATTTCTTTTCTAAAATTTGCGTTAAGCAATGTGCTTCGCTTCACATATATTTCTGTATCCAGCGTCGATTAAAATCTCATATCACATTACCAGTTCTAGTAACTTAATCATTTTCTATACTTCAAAATTTTAAACTTAGTCGATTGTCAATGCAAAACTAAAATGGCTACGTGTTTCAAGACAAATTCTAACTCGTTTTTCAATTGCAAAATAAACTTTTAAACTCTATGTCTGTCATATGTAAAATAAATTACTAATATCACACGCTTTCCCAGGACCTCTAGTGGTCTTAGCGTATGTTCCCATCACCATTAAATCTTTGTACTATTATTCTACTGATTCCTCTGATATTCCCTCATTTTCTCATATATTTTTCTTTCTTCTCCAAATAACACCATTTTATTAATCAAGCCCAGATCCCAGCTCTCTGCTCCTTCTCCTTCAATCCTTTTGCGATCTTTCTGATCCAACCCCTCGTCTCTAGCTGCAGCCCCCACTTTATACGCTATTCCAGTCATCAACGGAATGTTCCAATTCGGAGCAGCTCCCGCCAACGTCGGAAATTCTGTCCGGTATTTATCCGCATAGAATTTTTTTTCCTCCGTTGTGGACATCATTTGCGCCCCATTACCTTCGTAGTGGTAATCGTCGGGTAGATCATCGTCAATTTCCTCAATGCCGTGGGCGAAAGCCAAAACACCACGTAATGGGCAGAAGGGAATGATCATCTCGTTGTTTTTCAAGCCGCGACCTGGGGCGATCATCTTTGTTATTCGCGCGTTGGAAGAGGAAGAAAGAATTTTTTTGAAACTTTCTTTGCCGTGGTCTGCGACATGGGCGAGCGCATTGGAGACTCGAGAGGAGATTCGAATAACGCTGGATTCATCGTGAGAGCTGAATTTGTCAGATCCAGTCTTGAGGGAGTCCTCCTTCTCAAATACTGCTTTGAGTGCACGGCACCACGACAACATCTTGGAATGAATCTTTAGCTTAAGATGGGGTGGACCATCCATTGGCATTTCTCCTAATTCCAAATTATATTTTCTTTCAATGAAATCCAGCATATCCTTTCCAACTTCCTCGACATAAAAAAGTCGAAAATCTGGATTTTTCGTCACCAAATCTGTCCCAGAAAATTTCGTCTGAAGCTCTGGGTCTTGAACGAACTCCATTAATCCAAGTCTATACACATCCAATAAAATATCACGCAGATCATCAAGACTAATTCTATGATCAGATTCGGACAATTCCATGTACTTCTCGTATTCTTTTGTTTCAGCTTCTGAAACGAGACTAAGTTCCTCAGATTCAGATCCTCCAAACAAAAATTCCACCAGTCCGTCCAATCCAAGCCCATATTGTCTCTTATTCTTTAATCCGCTAAATAATCCTCCCGCTTCTATCCCTAAAGCCCGCAAACTGTACTCCGAACCCGGACCCTGACTGTTTCGTCCAAACTTCAGCACATTACCATCCCCTCCCACAGCTCCCAACATGGTTCTTTCCAACGGATGTCCAAATCGAGTCACTGCTGCGCGCATCACGCCCACCATGCCCCAGTTATCGCTCCCCAAATTCAAACCGGCGACGAGGAGGGGACGACAGATTTCCGGATCAACTATTATCCCGCTGGAATACCCTTGGAAGGTGGGGGACGGGGAAAGTGAATAACAGAAATTCTGAAGTTCTCCACCGTAGCGAGGATTAGTGAAGGCTTCGAAGAAAGATTTTTCTTTACCGGATTCTATGACGGAGAAACCGATGTAAGGACCACCAGTAGTACTAGAACTTGAAGCGGCATGTAGTCGATTAAACAACAGGGCAGTACTAGCACTGAGAAAGTGAGAAAAGAAAAGAAATAAGTTGAAAATATTAAAGGTACACATGATATTTGAGTTCTCAGTTTTACTAACTTGGCTTTACTATATTATTATATCAACTTGGAGAGACTTCGGGGTCGAGCTGGGAGATTAATAAATAATTGCTCACACGTCATTGTCAAACTTAAAGGCTGTATTATTACTGTAATTCAAAAATTTCGATAGAGAACTTCGTCTTAATAACAATAAGTTTATCGAACGAAATTAGTACTTCTCTCTTTAGACTTAGTTGATAACGACATGGGTGCCAATGATTTTGAATCCCATTCGCGCGCATTTTCAATTTCCCTCACCTACTGAGTGTCAAATTAATATTCAGTATCATATGAGAAATTAATATTGTAGCACAGTTTTAAACTAGACTTGATTGAGATGAAACTATGTTTCACAATCAGTATATGGACTTTTACTTATGGATGTTAGAACGAACCTGAATGCATCTGGACTCCACATTCCTATATAATATTTAACACTGAGACTTATGTCAAACAATTCAACAATTTACCTCAAAGACTGGGCACTGAGTTCTAAGTTATCAATGATACGGAGATCTTTCATAATTAAAATCATATTCAGATTGAATTTAGAATTTATAACCGCTAATAGTAGTACTAGCACTACTAATGATAAGACGGTGACCACGCTAAATTATTATTGAAGAATAATACTAGTTTCAATTCAGTGTTCTCGTAACTTAGTCTTTTGTTGTATCTTGTATAACTTTACGGATGCGTGATTCGTCTCGATCACTTTGTTGCCTAGCTTGATGTGAGAACAAAACTGCGATCACTGTGTTGTCCGGATAAAATGCCCAGAAACCGAGTTTCCTTTCTAAGACCGCATTTATCAAAAAATGTGTAACAAGACGGTGTACTGCGTTTCAAAAAAATGTCGTTTTCAATGATTTTTTGGCAGGTTTTATCACTTTTGGATTTTTTGAATTTTTCTGCAGGTTTTCTTTCCTTTGAAATAAATTTGTTTCTGAAACACAACACACGGTCTTGTCGCAAACATGTTGATAAATAACCCTCGGTTTTACCATAATTCGGATTTTTCCATACTTCATGTAAAGTAATTGAAATCCGAGAATATTTCATGTCATCTTTAACTCCCTGACGCTCGCGCGCATCCGCCAACAGCTTCGACAAGTTTAAATCCGCCCTAAGCTCACCGTTTCTTTTCACAACTTTATCTCTTTTATGTTTGTCCACTACCTTGATAACCGTGTGGATGTCTATTATTAACTCATCTGGTACGACGTGATCGAGGAACTTATTGTAAATATCCTCGTCACTGTGCGGGTTAAGTTGGTGCTGCTTTGGTATGGAGATTCCTGTGACTCCTAGAACTTTATTCAAATTGGGTGTGTCTGTACTAGGCATAAGATCAAATACTTCACGGTCCTCAATGCCAAGTACATCGAAAACACTTTGTAACTTGTGAAGGCCAGGTAACTCATCAGATTTGTCTATTAAGAAGTGTTTTAGTGAATGTTTGGGTTCACGTAGTGTTGCGAATAATTGCATGTGTTCCGAATGTTCGACCCATTCGGATTCAAAAATTTCGGATGGTACCTGAATAAACTTTTCGGAGATGGGAGCTCCGCGAAACATGAAAGCGACATCCTTACCTTTACCAATGGGTGTGGCTTTAACTTGCCTTTCGAGCTCAGATACAGAGACCTCATCATTAGGATACACTTGGAGGGGATACTGATCAATAATTGTTTTGCCTGATAAACTTGCGATGATGCGAAATCCTGGCCTAGATGTTAATAAATTAAATAGCTGGAGAAAAATTTAAAAGAATTTTGTAGGAATGATGAGGATAATTCAAAAATATCTCAAACACAAAACCAAGAACCAACTTTCAGGAAAAAAGTCAAATTAATTAGGTCAACTGGACACATATCGGAGAACATGGCAAATAACGCTTCAACCCACAACTCAAGCTTCAAAGTCAAAAAACAAAGGATAATAGCAAGACTACATCCATATGACACAGCCAGATTGAACTCTCAAAAAAAAATCCAAATTAACAAGCAAAGTAATACGGAAGATTTGCCATTGTGTTGATCTTTGGGTTCACGTAGTGTTGCGAATAATTGCAGGGGTTCCGAATATTCGGATTCGGATGGTACCTGAATAAACTTTTCGGAGATGAGTTCTCCGCGAAACATGAAAGCGACATCCTTACCTCTTCCAATGGGTCTGGCTTGAACTTGCCTTTCGAGCTCAGATACAGAGACCTCCTGATTAGGATACACTTGGCGAGGATACTGATCAATAATTGTTTCACCTGATAAACTTGCGATGATGCGAAATCCTGGCCTAGATAATTTAAATAGCTGGAGAAAAATTTAAAAGAATTTTGTAGGTATGATGAGGATAATTCAAAAATATCTCAAACACAAAACCAACTTCCAAGAACCAACTTTCAGGAAAAAAGTCAAATTAATTAGGTCAACTGGACACATATCGGAGAACATGGCAAATAACGCTTCAACCCACAACTCAAGCTTCAAAGTCAAAAAACAAAGGATAATAGCAAGACTACATCCATATGACACAGCCAGATTGAACTCTCAAAAAAAAATCCAAATTAACAAGCAAAGTAATACGGAAGATTTGCCATTGTCTTGCTCTATATAATCAAACAATGTGGATCGAAGCCCTGAGACTTTCATGTCATAGTTGTTGAGGATGATGGTAAAAATAAGTGCCTGGCAAAGATGTCTGATGATCTTGCTGACATCAAAATCCATATTTAAATTTTACAAGTTACAAGATCTTAAAGAAGTTAGAATTTCAACAAGTATAATTTACTTATGATCGGCCTCATCATAAAATGTAACATAGTTGTTGTCATATTAAAATTTCAATCAAATGGGGATCACAATTTAAAATTATTTGGTCGACCTGTTTTAAACCTTTGAAAAGCAAAGTGAATGGGGCCTCAAAATAATCAATGAGACGAAACGATACTATGGTGTATACAGCGATTTTTGAATTAATTTTTTCCCTCAAATCCATTAAAGTGTACGCCTGTAGCATAACTTAAATTGATTTCTTGTCACTCCTAGAAAACTATGCATAGCTCACAGAATTGAATAAAGAACGACCAGTGACAAACGATACTTCTACTCAATCCTTATACTTATCATTCTGAAAGAGAAAAACGAAAAAACACCCAAAACGAGTCTAACATACGCTAGTTTTTTATCATTGAAACAATAATAGAAGGACATACGTAGATATCATACATGTTCTGCATTTTAATTTTTATAGTGAGATTTTAAATTTATACCTGTTTTAACTTTTCAACGAAGACTAACTTTAAAATAAAGTTGGAACAAATACTACTATCGCCAAAGCTACTGCTATATGTGTACTCCATTGGTAGTTCCGTGATTACATCAGGAATTTGCTTAAATTTTGTCTTTTAGAGTTTCTGCACGTAATCGTAATTAAAAGTATAAGAAAAAAAAACAGTTCCTCACGGAACTGGTCAAGATCCAAGCTTACAAAGAGAGTTTAAGAGTAAATAAGGATATCGAGGAGATAATTTAGTCATCCCAACTAAATTTTCCTCCCACAAGCATCCCTTGTTGGCATGTATTTCTTTTGCCTCCACTCCCACCTCTTTATTGTCGATGTAGAACTCGAAATCCGCAACATGTGTGTATGTCTTATCACCGTTGCTGATGAAATAGACACCAGACTGCACATCATACGCGAGGACACGCCCCTTTTTCCCATCGAGGACGTCTCCCAAAAAATTACGGACACTGAGTCCGTGAATTCTTCTGTCCTCCTTACTCAATAAATTCTCGTAGCTGTCTTCAATAATGTTATGATTCAAGCTCACCAGGCTGCGTATTTCTCCCTCAACACCGGGAGGAACAATCCCTTTTATATCGGCGGCCGAAATTTTATTATCTGTATTTCCACCTGATGAAAACTGCGGGACCTCGATGTTCGTTATAGGATCAGACTGCCCTTTCACCACTGGCTCCCAGTAATTGTTTGCGTACTTAAGTCCGACAATCCACCCCTCCCGCCATCCAATGAGATTTTTTCCTGCAGCTCCGCGTTCACCCCGTAGCTTCGCGACTCGAAACCATTCAGAATCCACTCTCCCGATCCCGCCGTTGAAAAAAGTGAGTGGGTGCTTCAGAAAATCTCGTACTTGACCTCTTTCGTAATTATTACCCGGTCCCAAATGTACCTGAAAGTTCTCCCATCCAAAAATCGCCATCTCCCAATACAACCAACCTCCCATCCATCCCAGCACCCACCCATCCCTCCATTCGTCCAACCATTCACCCTCCACTGCCCTCCATTCATTTGCTCGTTCCTCAAAAAAAGCCCTTGTAGGTTCATGGGGAGCTTCCGGTGGAGCGGGCGGATCGGCTGGAGGTGGCTTATCTTGGACCAGGGTAGCACGTTCTTCTGGAATATCAATAACATTCTGCGCAAAACTTGCCGGCTCTATGGGTGGGGGAAACGATGGTGGTGCGGAAAAAGGTGGTGGGAGCCCAGGAGATGCCGGCATCGATGGAAGTGGTGGGAGCCCAGGAGATGCCGGCATCGACGGAAGACTTGGTGGGAGCCCAGGAGATGCCGGTACCGATGCAGTCCATCCTTGATTCCAACCACCCCGAAATCCATTTCTCCACCCCGCAACCCAGAACGGAGACTTGCGATAGATGTCAAAATGTTCAAAAGGTCCACCCGGACCACGGGGTAGACCAAAGGAATCTTTAAACATTAACGCCATCGCCGCCGACGGAGAGTCTGGTGACATTGAATCTGGACCGCCGCCCCTAGATCCTTGAGTCCACCGCTTAAAGCGCTTTTCTTCCCACCCAAGCTTCCATCCGTCCCCCCATCCAGCCTTCCATCCAGCACGCCAATGCTCATGGGAATGCCCCCCCCAGAGACGAAATTGCTGCGGCCAGTACTTGAAATTGTAGTTTAAAAAAATCAGCTCTAAATCGCCCAATTTCCTAATAGATTTCTCAGTGACACCCACAATTTCCGCTCGTTGCGTTTCATCTTTCCAATCCTCATATATGTCCCCAGATTCAAGCCCCCCTGGCCCCCCCAACATCCCCGTGTGGTATGTATATTCAGCTATTGCGCCAGGTAGTTCCTCGTAGTACATTTGAGAAAAAAACTCGCCCCAGTCATGGTTTCGCATCGCTCGATAATCAATGAAATCATTTTCATTATGATCATTTGCCCACATGCCTGGGTTGTCCAACATCTGTTTCAGATCAAACGCCTGAGAATATATTCTGTGTCTGGCGTCATCCCAGTCTCTCATGTGTCCTAGTCCTAAATATGGACCTTCTATAAAATAGACACGCGGTGAGGGATGTCCATCAGGAAAAGAAACCAATGTCTCGGGATCAGCTACCCAGCCATCGTCGTTGACACTCACAAAATCTTGATGATTGTTGATTGTAGTTGGTGAATTGTCGTCGGTGTTATCACGAGTAGTTGTAATTACGTCCTCTGATTCCCCGGTGAGCATACGAAAAGAAATTGTGGCAGGACTTAGCGCAGTAGTGAATGCACTTGTGAGATCCAAGTCCAAAGAGAGCGCCCGTAAAAAAAGTACTATTGCGGATAGAACTACTAGACTTACTACTAGTAGTAGCATTATTTTGAATTCGATACGCACTGGCAATATCCCAGATATGCTGTTAGAAATTCCTACGCCATCAGAAGGTATTTGAGGAGGGCTAGCATCTGCATACTCGTTATCAACCAGGTCCATCGGCATCTGGATCTCGGTCTCATAGTTCAACAATTCCTCCCTCGCTATCGGGTCCGCCGACCAATACTCCTTCAGTTTCAGGTACAATTTGCGACTTGGAAACGTCCCAGAAGGAAAGGTCCTTGTCGTATCATTTGCCGCAATCTTAACTTGATCTAATTTCTCGAGTGTAGCTCTTTCACTATCGGAAATTCCAATCAGATCCTCAAGGGCATTTTTATGTTTTAGGATGTCAGCCTCTTGCACCGACGAATTTTCAGAGCAAATTAAGCGTCCAGGTTTCATTACTGTTTCTAAACGCTGATCGAACACCTTATCTGCTTTCGACTCAGCATCTTTTTTGTTAAGCTTAAAGGAAACAAATCCTGGCTTTTTTCTATGTAACTCCTTAAAAATCACGTTGCCTTTCTGAGTCCAGCCCTCACATTCCGAGGTATCGGAATCGGTCGAATCGCGCTTATGGATCACCCAATCCTCAAGTTCGAATTTCGGGGCATTAGAATCGGTTGATATGGGCCCATTTGTGATCGAAGCTTCGGGAGTAGTTTGGGCGGCGGACTTTCGAACCATCGTTGACATGTCGGAAGTCGAAGATTGACTATCTGTATCTGACTCTCCATGGGGGAGTAACTCCATGTCTCGAATAGTTTTCTTCATATTCAGTTGTTTTTTTCGCGTAAGATATGCTAGTGTTTCAGTATAGTTCCCCAGTGTTAACAAGAAGTCTGCTTGTTCTGCATTAAGCCTCGTATTCACATTTCTCTCCAAACAACCACGAATCACCAGCACCAGGTTTCGAACTCGATCAAGGTTTTTCTCAGAAGTGCTAGTGGGGTCGTGGTCATATAGCTTGAGAATTTCCTCGAATTTTGGGAATGTCAAATCAAAATTCATTATCTTTTCCGCCATATCGGCTATCTTATCGGCTTTAAGTTCTTTAGGATATGTCTTGCATAGAAGGAAAAACAGTGTTATACCAAGCGACCACACGTCTATTTTTTGATTCAGAAGTCTATTTCCTCCCTTCTTAATCATTTCCGGCGCCATAAATATAACTGTACCGACAGTGATTGGAACATGTACATATTCCTCACCGCTGTCATCCCTGAATTCTCTCACAAATACAACATCGATGTCCTCTCCAGATTCGACCCTCTTTCTGCCTAACATCAACTCTTTCCAGCTGGCACCCCCTTTTTGAGATTCAGGACCATCGTGTACAGAGTAAAAAAATTGGTCAAATATTTTCACCTGCAAATCTTTTTCTGTCTCTACGACTTCTGCAGTATATGTGATATCGGTTTTGGAGTCGCAAAACTTTACTGAGTCTCCCTTTTTCAGATCCAGTCTCTTTCGTCCTTCGAGAATAAGCTTGCCTTTCATGCCATAACAGGCATCAGGATCTCTTGCAGTTGCATCGATCAAGTGGGATCGGTAAACGAAATGAGCGCATCCCACATCAGATGCCATTGCCATATTTGAACGATGATTCCCTGGATCATCACAGCAAATCAAGTAGTTGGCCGGCTTTACGTCACAGTGAGCAATGCCACCTTTGTGAAGAATATGGAGAGAAGACGCTATATCGGAACTCAACTGCATTACTGTCTTTATTGGAATCTTATACCTAGTTATATAGTCTCGTACGGAACAACCTCCCAACTCCATCAGTATCAGAACAACATTACAATGATCGCATACCTCGTGATGAAATATCTTTACAACGAAACTTGTATCGAACATACCAAGAATAGCCGCTTCTTTCAAGGCATCGTCACGTTGCTGCGGCTTCCTGAATGGGATTACCTTTAATGCAAATTGCTTCGATTCAGACGGCAGATTATGACGCTGGTGCTGAGAAGTATGTTGAATTTTATAGACATCACCAAAGCCACCTTTGCCGATTTTTTCAAGAACCTGAAATCTCATTGACACCTCTGAGTTTTTTCCTACAACTACTGGTTGGAGACTTTTTATCCCCATCTTTTTACAAACTTGGCTCGACAAATTCAAACGAAGAAGTTGTCCACAGTTGTTGGCCTGCATAGTTGGTCCAGTCGTTGTACCAGAGTGGGGGAAATAATGTTTTTGGTTCCTTTGCAGATGTGCTTTCAATTCTGACAGTGCTTCTACCTGTAGTTGTTTTTTTGTAGCATTTGATTTTTTATTCATCTCGACTTTGGGAACTGGTGGGCTATTTGAAGCTTGAGGTAACCCTAAACCCTTTAGAAATAAATCTGATGAAGCGTCATAGAGAGGTTTAATTGAACTTGACAGCGACTTCTCCGGAAGTTCCTTGCCTTCGGACGGCAGAGTCATAAACAGATGAGCGGCATCTTTACATTCTTTGGACCCGATGGAATTGTCGTCAGCTCTCTTCCCAGACCCAGACCTGTCACCACCGGGACTGCTTGTCGCAGCGGCGGCGTTCCTCTTTTTATTCCCGTTTGGATCTGTCATCCCAATCGCCGCTGCAAGTGCTGGGCTTAGTGCGCCCATTGGGATCGTAGACACTATGCCGTCATTCATGTTCTTCTCGTTGTTTAGCATGCCAAAATGCGGAGAAGAAGAAGATGGCGGCATATTCTGATTAATTCCGTTCGGGGCGGTGATATCCAGAGGAATATTCTCAGGATCTGATTGAGACATCTCTGAATCGAAATTTGGACGAGATTTCAAAGACAGCACTAAGACTACTAAGTTAATATGCTGAACTGTGTCCACGAATACTAAAAAATCGTCAACTTGATAAGTGATGTTGACGTTTCTAATTTGGTTTCGAGCGACCGAGACAAGTCCTACTGTCAGTAACTAAATCCGAATTCTAAATTCTTCTGATCGAAATCTAATCACGCCTAGTATCTTCGTTTTGTCTGAATTTGTTATCAGTGAACAGTCGGTTAGATCCTGAACTTAACAAATAGCTACTGGCACCAGTATTATCTTTACCGAAATTGACTGAGAATCAGAATGGGATGCTGTATCCGAATGAGAATGTGCTGCTACTGAGAATCAGAATGGGATGCTGTATCCAAATGAGAATGGGCTGCTAATGAGAATCAGAATGGGATGCTGTATCCGAATGGGAATGGGCTGCTAATGAGAATCAGAATGGGATGCTGTATCCGAATGGGAATGGACTGTTGTTACTGATTTAGAATAATTTTATCGCGTAGGACACGGAGCCATGTTGGTTATGAATTTATAGAGAACAGACTAAAGTAGACTGAGAAACAAAAGTACTCGACGTACAGGTTTATAACTGACTTTCCGAAAAACAAAACTACAGAAGTTTTAGAATCAGGTTAGGAAATGAGATTCGTCCAGACTTTTATATTCAAGGTTCTATTATACTTTACTAGAATTACTCAGAATCTAGCTACATAATGTCATATCAAAAAACTATCTCTCTATCTCTTATCTCAGGATCGGTGAACAGATAATATATCCAACAGAAACAAACAGACAAATAATGTCAAAAGCAATAATTTAATTCTCTTTTCTATTACTAAAGTCTAATACAATAGTTTACATTAAATTCTACTGTCCAAACCTCGCGCAACCGCAACAATATAATGATGTATTTAGATTTATTAAACGATTAGTCTATGATCGTCAATTTAGTTGGTCATTTGATGAACTAAAAAAAGATTACTTGTATCGTGTACAAAGAAAGAAAGTATTCAGGCAAGGAACTTCTATATCGAATGGATTCAAGCTTAGGCTAAATGTTGTATTTGGCAAAGAAATAAATTTAGGTTGCTAGTGACGTAAGTGTGATTAAAATGGAACTATTACTAAATAGGACAAGTTAGGCTTGAAATATTAGTTAAACAGGGAGTCAGTAATATTGTGATCTAAGACTATTCTATACACGCCTTGAGTTACAAAATGTTCAAGGCTAATGAAATAGCACTAATGAAATTTGTATCGTTTTTTGAGAAACTTGGTTTCAATATATTAATACCTACAAAAGCCGTTCGAAGAAACAAACAGACAAATAATGTCATTTAATTCTCTTTTCCATTACTGAAGTCTAATACAATAGTTTACATGAAATTCTACACATTATATTTGCGATAATTACAAGTTTTTTTTGATGATCCGTAATTTTAAATTTGATACACTTTACACCATTCAAGACATCACTTCTTGTGATCATTTGTACAACTAAGTTTCACTTACAACTACGAGGTCTATCCATAGACTAAATTGCTTCACTTCCCGGATACCATCACCGTGCTCTTCTTCTTTGGTGATACCACACTCTTCTTCTTCTTTGGTGACACTCCTGATGCCACACTCTTCTTCTTTACAACACTCTTTTTCTTTAATATCACACTCTTCTTAGACTTTGGTGACGTTGACGGACTACTAGTACTAGTACTTGGTACGTTTTTATCATGAGCCTCTGTGTCAACTTCTATGTCACCAAGACTAAGAATACCCTGATCAGAATCTCCCGAGTCTTCTGCAGAGTTTGAAGCCTGTCCATTGGACACAGTACTGCCGCTATTAGTCTTAGAAGATTTTGATGATATTGAGTGTTTAGAAGCGGAATTATTTGAAGATTTTGACATTGATGATGATGATGATGATTTGCTAGAAGACGATGAGTTACTTGAAGATTCTTCTGATTCATTATCTTTATTAAATTTATCTCTTTTTCCACCGTGAGATCCATCATTTATGCTCCAAGCAGAAGCAGCATTCCGCATATGAACGTCTTTGGGACTACCCACCATCATAAACTCATCCATACCCAATGTTGTGCTCCCCTCTGCAGGTCCAGACTTTCTAGACTTTGAATTTCCCATCATATTAGATTTCGCGGCCGCCGATACTGAGTTACTATTAGGTGACATAATTGTCATAATATCTTTTGTTTTCTTTGCGGCTTTTAGCTTTTTAAAATCCCGATGATTATAGGATTCCGAATCTGTACTCTTAGAATTATTTGAAAACCTACCATCAGTAGTTATATTATTCAAGTTCTTTTTTTTTGGACTTTAATACAATAAATGGTTGGTAATAGTCTATCTCTTTTTCAAGTTCGGACTCATCTACAACGCTTCTATTGAACTTTTCTTCAAAGACTTTGTTACTCTTAATTTTTTATTCCATTTTCCCATGCGCATCAGAGCCGCTTCCTCTACCCAAAGCTCGGGCCAACCCGCAAAATGCTATCCAAGAAAAATGTCATCCTCATCTTCATGTCTCACCTATCAAGAATCTTCAAACTGATCCATATGACGACGTCCTGTAAGAGGATCATAATATTGATTGCCGCCTAAACCAGGAGCCACCTGTGATACAGCCGTTCGAAGAGATCGATCCACTTGCATACTCATATTATTTATGTTATGATCTCCTTGTAAACCTTGGTCTAATTCGGTAGCTCTCTGGATAGGACGAACGACCAGAGACGTAATTTCATCATAGGATTTTTTGTGAAAATAGTTCACATCGACATTGGAGTGTACGAAAGGTTCAAAATCCTGCAATGTTAACGGAGTAGCATCAGAGATAGTGAGACCGGGGAGACGACCGTCGCCACTTGAACTAGAACTAGAACTTGAACTACTAGAACTCGATGAGCTACTGCTACTACTACTACCGGAAGAACTAGAACTAGAAGAAGAACTTAAATTTTTAGATTTACCAGGTCCACTAGTATTGCCATCAGCACTGGTACTACTACTACTACTACTACTACTGCTGCTGTTAGTCTATTCAGCCTCAGTGGGAAAAAATAGATGAGGCTTAGACTTCTAATTTGTCTTTGACTCAATATTAGACAATTCGGATGGCTTCGTTTCAATACTACTTTGTGACGAAATAGTACTCGTAATACCACTGATACTGGAGTTCATACTAGACTTTGTCAATCTGGCGGCAAATTCAGGTGGGGGATGAAAAAGCTAAACATTTGTTATATCAGCAGATTTACTACTAGTTACTACACAGTGTTATTCTATGATCTTGCTCCAATGTTTTTCTTACTAGCCAGAAAGCACATTCTTTAATTTCTCTTTTAAATTGGACTCTATGTTAGACTTTTTTGAATGCAATTCCTCCTTAAATCTTTTCAATTGCGTTTTCTTTTGATCAATCTGCTTTTTCTTAGGGTTATCGTGGTGTATCAACCTTGTAAGTCTCGCTGTGGGAGATCTAGGCCTGACAAATTCCTGTTCAGAGTTTTAAATTTCCATATTATTAATACTGTTTAATTCTACTCTACTTTCTAACTGACCACCCATATGTTCCATAATCAGTGTTTCTAGATATGCCTTAGCAGCTTTAGAATTCGATTTCAGTGAGATCCGAAAACGCACAAATAGGGAAGAGTCGGGAATATCTTTTAAGGATTCTTCATATGCAATCGTTTGTTCATTCAGGAAGTTACTGTCATCATCCGACGCCGAGGAAGAAGAAGATGATGATGAAGAAGAACCCGAGTAAGAATTACCAGCTGCACTATCCCTAGTGGAAGAACTGGTACTACTACTACTACTACTGGAACTACCTGATTTTTCTTTTTCTTCAGATCCTAGACTGGTTGATGATGAAGAAGAAGCTTAATTACCGGCAGCGTGTTGGCCTTCGTTTTTATTAATCCAATACTGATCTATTATATCAGATGGAATGTCGTCGAGTACCAGCTCAATATTTTCTAAATTTTAATCATTCACAAATTATTCCTCGGACGATATTTCTGATTTATGCTGACCTTCTACATTACCCTTATTACTCTTACGAGTCTTACTAGGGGATCTACTACTAGTAGAACTAGACTGAGAATCTGATTCAGAAGTCTAATCGGAATCTTTTGGCCACTCTTGAGATTCAGTTGGACCACTAGGACTCTACTTGCTGCTACTAGACGCAGATTCCGAACTCCGAGTCCCACTAATACTGCCACTAGAGCTACTACTACTACTACTGTGACTCTCCGACAAATTTTCTGAATCTCCCTAAGTAGACTTACTCTTAGTTACTACTGTTGACATTCTATCATTTAAATTACTATTAGCTCCCTTTACATTCAACGCCATTCTAAATAAATTTTAACCTTACTGTTTTTTATTAATTAAACCTTATCATTTCGGACTGTTTATCCTCCCTTCTACATCTCTTCTTTCCCATTCTTTTATCTTGTCGGTGGTGCTGTCCCTTCTCACTACTGACATTTTGCCCCGCTTGATCATTCCCGCGTTATACCTTTGTGTGTAGCCGAAAAAGGCGCCGCGTTTTAATTCCACTTCTGCTTCAGAACCAACGGCGAGGATTATAATCTTTATTAGATCAGATTCAGATTCTGAACTATTAGTATGATCATTTAAATTAAATTTATCTGAGCCTGAGACTGCTGAGTTTAACTTTTTTGATTTTTTTCCAGATTTAGATTTTAAGAAGTCATTGGCTGATAGGGTTTTGGTAGCACCATTGCTTTTAGGAATTTTAACTACCACAGGAATGTTTTTTAGAGTTTCTAATATAGCCTCTTACAAAGCCTCTATCAACAAAGAATAGGGTTTCGTAAACTCATACGGGTTTTTTGTCAAATTGTAATAATACATGGCTTTCTTATCTTGGTAACTCTGCTGATTACCTTTACCACCTTGCTCCTACGGAGCCAATTGATTCTTATAATAGTCAGTTATCCATGCTAGTTACAGTTTCAGTTTCGGCGTCACCCCAAACGACAGTAATGGGCCGTCAGCCGTATATCCCTCGATCCTCGACCCATATTTATCTTCCACGAAAAAATCTATCACTGGATCCCCTGTAAATGTCGCTCTTTTTTTCAAAGCCTGTCTTGCTCCCATATGTGTCGACGCTGTTACAGCAAGACTCTATGTTAAATCATAGTCAATCTTGCTACTCTTATTATAAATTTTAAGATTATATTGCGAACCGGCGGTGGCCGAGTTGACAGGCTCCCCAATGTCTTCAGATCATGATGCAGCTGCACCTTTTACGTTAGAAGCGGCCCGAAGATGAACTCGACTCTTAGCAGGTCCTGTAGCACTACCAGATTCTTCTGTTGTAGAAGAAGAAGTCTAGGAACTTTCAGATCTAAGAGATGATGATCCACTAGATTTATTAGTAGAGCTGCTGCCGCCACTACTACTAGCTGAACTACTAGACTTACTAGGCTCTTAATCAGAAGAATCTGATTCTTGAAAGGACTTTGCACTTTTATTGGTCGACTTCTTACTTGGTCTAACATTGTTATTGGTCGACTTCTTACTTAGAACATTGTTATTGGTCGACTTCTTGCTCATATTACTTTTAGTGGACTTGTTCTTGGTTACCTAACTTTAATTGTTCGACTTCCTGCTTGTATAACTTCTCGTGGAAGTCTATTTCTTCATTACAGCCTGCTACTTCGTTTCAAATTCAGATTCACTTGATGCACTTCTTGAACTTGAATCTCCAGTCTAGTCATCTGACGAGTCTGGCTTATTATTAGGCATTCTGTGTCTACCCTCTCTCACATTGATATAATAATCATCAGATTCATCAGAAGACTCAGAGGTTCCTGGTCCACTAGACTAAGTCCCTACAGTCGAGGCTGAGCTTTTGCTTCTAGTACTACTACCAGAACTAGTACCTGACTCTGAATCTGCACTTGAACTTGACGACGATGATCCCGATCCCGAAGATGAAGAACCCTGAGAAGAAGAATTTGCGGCCCCACTTACATTTCCTGCAACCCGTAGCTTCATCTAAACATGTTTCGGACGAAGGTTCTAAGACTAATCTTCATCGTCAGTCTCAGATAATTTTACTTCCAGTTTCACATCTTCGAGACTAAATACCGCTCTATGTTCATCGAATGGATCTTATTTTTGTTTTCCGTATTAGCATATTCTGTTTGGATTATACTTGATTAAAACACGTTTCCCATCTTTATCATATCTTTTTGTCACTGCTAATACCCAAATATCATCCCAACTCTCCCCAAAATCTCCTTCTAAACTCCCTTTTTCCTAATAATGATATTCACACAACACTCCTCTCTATCTTCACCAAATCGCATATTTCCTTTTATAATAACCCTGGTGAAATAACAATATCATTCCCAAAACCCCCAGAATCACCGCAATCGAAATTGTGGTTGAGCCTGCTGTTTCTGTGGTTTCACTAACACTTACAATTGCTGAAAGTTTTGATTAAGGGCCACCACTAGTACCCTGCATTATTGCCGAGCCTATCTCATCGACATACCCCAGAACGCCGTCACCCGAGGCTGGTGGTGGGCGTGCAGCATCAATCTCGGCTTGTCTACCTTTTTTGGATTAATTCAGAATAGTATTGAGCCAAATCTAGGTTCCATGAGAGGAGTTACTAGTGTCGTTGTACAACTTTGAGATTATGGGTTCCTCGTGATTAGTCTATGAATCGGAGTTTAGGAGAGACGACGCACCACAAAACTTTGAAAAGCGTAAAGGATTCAGGATACTTGGATTGGTAGACGAAAAAACAACTTGGGAAGTCCAATTTCCAGCTGTATTTTGATCTTGGAGAATCGAATTAATTTTTGTTTAAACTTTGGACTCTAATTCAGCTCTACTTCTCCCACTAAAATTGTCCTTCTTGAAATGATAATCTAAAAACAGGTTCGCTTCCTCTTCTTACTGAGAACTGAACACAATTCAGATTTCACACCTCACTCTATTAGCCGTTGTTCCCACTCTATCACATTCCCGAACCAATACTTAACCTGGAAGTAATTCCAAGGCCTCTTCTAATCCCTCTCTCAATGCAGGATTCCACCCAGCTTGTAACAAACTTTTCTCATCCCCAGTAAAATATCCAGTTCTCACAGCTTCTTCAATTGTCGTATGTTATAACTTTGGATCCAACTTTATTCCAGGTTCCGGCCCAAGAAATATACCCGCACTGTTAGCATTTAACCAATCTTAATCCCTACTAGATTCCAATTATAACCTTCTGTCACTACTAAAACTAAAATTCTCATCCTCCACTCATTCCCCCAATCCTAGCTTAATCACGAGACCCATCGGAGGACCCCACAGACCCTCCGCTTCCGCTACGCTCCGAGGCCAATTTCACCAGCCTTTTCTTAAGCCCTCTTTGAGTAAAACGTAGTCTGCTCCGTATGTCGGAAGGTCCAGGAAAGCATAATAATTATAATAGGGATGATGTCAATGTTGAGATAAGAGGTCGTTATTCAACTGTTGTGTTCGAATTTCCGAAGAAGGATAGGATAATCTGGGATCAGGACCGTTGGAAACCTCTCGGCCCGAGATCATGATTCCGAATTAGGAAACTTCAAGAGAAGAGTAGGGTTGCTCGACGGTTAGAGCACCTTGATCGAGATTAAAATTGGATAAGAGTTGCTGGTAGTCGGGATCATCGGACATCAGAGACAAAAGCCGCGCTGTGGCGTCTTTAATGGCTTGTTCCATCGCAGCGGTGTCTGTAACTCTGGCTTCCATAGTGTCGGAACGTCTTTTGGCACAGTCGTAGTTCAGTTGTTTCTGCTCTTCACTTAACTCTACTTTCTGGAGCGAACTTATAGTAGACTAGAGAGAGCGACGTCGTTTTAATAATTTAGCTAATATTAATGCTCTAAGTTATCTACCGCCGCCGCCGGTCCCAAGAGTTGTCGTTGTTGACGTCGTCGTTACCGGAGACGTCGTCGTCACCGGAGTCGTTACAGCTACAGTTGTGTCAATAATTGCCGGCAATCTACTATCCGTAAAATCCGTAACTACTTCACTCCATTTATCAATAGGAATTTCAATCCCCAAAGTTATCGATATAGTTGTATCGCTCTTTTTCATTCCCGTCAACGCTTCACCACCATTATAATTTGACACCTATTCTGCCCCCGTAGCTTCTCCTACTCTACTATCCTCCCCACAGTACTTCCCTAATAAACCGAACTCTAATGTAGAAAGACTTTCTTCACATTTTGGTCCGCACAACGTCTGAGCACTGGCATCCAATTTCTTTACTGATATACATTCTTCCAAGCCTACTAGATCCGGCACATTCGGTAACCACCCCTTGATTCCGTCGATACTCAAACAATCACTGCTCCATTCCCCCAGCATAATATCCACCACAGCCGTCTTCATAACGTCAAAGATAAGTCCTATCATCGTTTAAACTCTTGTTTCAGATCCCCCAAGGATTCAATCTGGATCGATGTCCATGGGCGAGGGAAAAGACATCGGAATCCTCAAAACCAATTTTCTTACGGTCTACGTGCGACTGGAGCCTTCGGAGAGAATACATTCAGGTTCTTACAAACCGGGCCTGCCGTTTTGGCAGGTGTGCTGGTTGAGAAGGACGTAACCAGGTTTGCAGATGGGGGAACAAAAACCGCCATTGGGGATAACTGGGTTAGATTCTGTAGCAAAACAATGCTCAATAGTTTAGTCAGCTGGAGGGACTTCATCGTTGGGAAGTTGGTGTTGTATAGTATTGAAAATTATAGCTGGATTGCAATCGCAAGAATCAGGGTTTCCGTCGGTAGCAACTGGGCACTCAACAGAAGAAAGTTCTGTTTGATCGGCGGTAACCGGGGTACGACTTAAGTGATCAAAACTTGGAGGAGGAACAGCGAATTTGCATTTCGCATGAGAATCTAATACCCAATGTTTTTCGTACTTGGGAACAGGTTGTTAGGATTTTAATGAAGCGATCTATGCTTCTGTTAGCCCAGGACCAGTACCTGGAGTCTCTTAGACTCTCAATCTTTCTGTTTCGACACAAACAACAGCCGCCCATTTCTTACCCTTACCACAAAATCGATTTTCATACTCGCAGGTATCATAAATCGGTGTACCTCCAACAGTTTCACTTTTCACCTCATCAGAATCACCTGCAAAATACCGATAAATTATTTCCCAATTATTGTCGTTGGCTAGAACTTCCTCTAATTGGCGATTGTTTTTTACAAATGGACTTCGTACCAAATCCGTCTTCCAGGACATTGTCGTCCCCCCAAATCCGTTTTACTCCATTAAAACAATCTGATTATTCTCCTCTAATGCGATATTTTCGTCGTGGGTTTGAGTTACTCGGGTTATCGTCGGCCTCCTCAATATGACTTTCTATTCACAAGTCGGTCCCATCCAACCTAAATTGCAATTACAAATATTCAAACCGACCCCAGACGATGGTCTCGCTATCACGCCATGTCCACAACACACCGGACAAGTTTTTCCAGTAGTAGTACTAATTGAGGACGCATCGCTGCACGAGCTGTGGCATAGCAGATGAAAAGCAGACTATGCCTTGGCCCGTTCTTGGACTGTTATCGTATCAGAATTGCTAAGATCCCCAGCTGGACAATGATTCTTCTCGCCTGGACAAAGCACCTCTTTACTTGTATCGAAGTGGCAACAAGTCCCTCTATCACATTGTTGCCGGGTTTTAATCATTGATTTGCTGGCTGTCACAGAGAGTTCAAAAACATTGCATGGAATATCCTCCGGCTTCAGCGTGGGTAAATACGTTCCACATTCTTGGTAGGGAAGTGCCGGAAAATCATGTTGGCTGACATTCCCCAAGTGCATAACGGAACCCGCATTAGCGCAGGTGAAGGGTGTACAACAAATGTCGCGAGTGCAATGACCGTCGTGACAAACTCCGTCTGCAATGAGAATATACTGGATCGGACCATCGAATCTACTGCAGTCATACGGTCTCGTGTCACTCATATGCGTAGCGTCTCCGAATGCCCCGGAGTTCGAACAAGTTCGTTGAGTGCAACAAAGATCCTGACTACAGACTCCAGTAGTTTTATTACACTCGATGTCAGGACTTACATGATCACTGAATAAGTGAGCCTCGTCGCAGTCGAACTCCACCGGAAACTACCCTGTTTTATTTCCCACATAATAACTCACATTATCTGTTGAATTAAATTCATACATTCGTCTGGTTAAAACTGGAAGCTTAAATTCCTCACTCCCATTTACCCCTGCATTTTTACATGTCTTCACCGTACAACACAGTTACTTATCACACTCGCCACTCGTCACATTACAAACCTAATCAATATTCAGCAAATGAGTGATCCCGCAGTCAAACTCTACTGTTGGTCTAACACTCAAATCCCGTCCTACGGTAATTTCCGTCCCATTGACGCCTGAATTCCAACACCCTTTCAACACACTGCAACAGAACTCCTCAGTACAGCCCCCTTCTCTCCCGCACAACCACGTTTCGTCGCCCCTGAGCATCGTGGGATGGCATTGGAATGGTGCCTGGAGATCTGAGTCCCAGTTAAGGCCGTCTGGGCCTGCATTGGCGCAGGAACGGTCGATACAACATGTGTTGCGATTACAAACACCGCCTGGCAGATTCTGACAGAGATTGATGGGTTAAACTCCATTTAGTTCGGAACTGGACTTCTGAGTAATAGTGTGATCGAGATTCCTCACATCCCCCAACAGCATTTTCTGATTGTTGAATCTGGCTGGAAGGCGAGTGGATTCTTCGGCGGGAAACCGAAAAATGGTTCCGCCGTCAACATCACTCCCAGTTCCTATCCGATCTGTTTCCGAAGGATACTGCGTTCTCCACGCCCCATCGCAATCAAATATTTGTCTACTCTCATACAACAAATTAATTCCATCCGTTCCCACGTTGTAACACGACCTTGCAGTCGTCATGAACTAGCAACAGTTTATTTGGTTGCAATCCGTCGTACATTCTACACTCTCACCATCAGCTCTTAATTCAGTTACACTCGGGAGACAAATATGGTCGTGATCGCCGATTCTCTTGGCGCGCCAATAATCGTCCGCAGTGCCGCCCTGGTGGCCGTCTAGATCGTAAATCGCCTGAGAGTGAACAGCATCCGTTCTTACGGGCTTTGTTGGATGGTCTTTTCAGAAGGTATTTTTACTGTTCCAGAGTCTGAATCTACCTCTTTCACCCTAACTGGTATCGCTGTTACTGAGGTTTGGAGAATAATATTTATGGTTATTGTCAAAGCGGTATTCCCCCACCACTCTATCATCACATTTCACGCGCAGATATACATGTTGGAGCCTGGTTGTGCCCCGATTTAGTATATCTGAATATGTGTCTGAGTCCGAATCACCATCCAATCCCTCGTATTTTCACTCCACATCCATTGTCTCCAGATCCAAGTTCTCAAACTCGCCAATCTCCTCATCAAACCGCTCCTGATCGATCTCCAACTCAAACCACAGCTTTTCATAATTTCTTTTCGAATCTTCCATTACCCTCACGGATTGACTGTACAGCTCCCGTTTGTAACCGTCCGTACTTTCCCCTGGATATTCGAATCCCGATGGTTTTTGAGCCGCTTCAGTGCGTTGTTACGTTGTCTCCTAATACGCCTCCCCCTAATCCAGCGGGTTATTTAGAATATATTCCAATGGCCGGAAAAGACTCTTATCCAAACCTAGATTTGAACCACTACCAACGCCCCAGGGCATCGGAAATGTCATCGATGCCGAGGCTTCCGGAACTACCTAATCGAATCCTTGGAGCCACTCACTCCTGTCAATGATCTTCAAAGTTAAAGCGTGTTGCCCCTCCAAGTCTCGAGGATACATTCGGATGCGGTGGATGTGGAAAAGCCAATCCTCTTTATTACCAACTGGAGGCGTGGACTCACTACCGTGAACCCCGGCCTGCGCATCTTTACCTATCCAAATGCTGAGTTTATTACAGTGACGACCGCGCTTCTCCCAATGCGCGCACGTTCTTGGTGTAGCAAGGCTGGGAGAAATAGCGGCTGCTATTGGTTCACAGCATGTCACCCAATCGCAGAGTTCGCCAGGACAGACACGGAGTTTCTCGGGAAATGATAGATAGTCTATCAATTAGTGAGTTCCCGATGGACAATGGGTTGCAAAGTCAAACCCACCTTCGTCGTACCTTTTTTTTTCGCTGCCGTTGTTGTTTTTACAGGTGATCGGCTCGCAGCAGTCTTCGGTTTTACAGCTACCGCTCGAACAAAGCGTGGAAGTATCTTGCTTCAAAACCCACCCAACAGAGCATTCATCATTTGAAAAGGCTACATCCCGGGTTCCAGCTGCGTTGTGGTTCGAACACCGAATTTCTATGCAGCATTCGTTTGTTGTACACTATCCGGTTGGGCACAAAGTTGACATATCAGATTTTATCATCCACCCAGTATCACATTCTGAATCTAGAAATGGTTAATCCCGATCTCCTGCCTTATTATGATTCGAACACCGCACTTGTTCGCAGCAATTTTCCGGAATACACTCTCCAGTCGAACAGGGGAAATCACTCAAATCACCTTCCTGCTTAACCACCCACCCAACTCCACACTCATAACGCCTCCCCCTATTTCCAACCGCTAAACCGTCATTAATCTCGCAAGTCACCTTTTAGCAACAGTCACTATTCAAACATCTCGATTCTCCCGGCGTACAATCCAAAGTCGTCTAATCCTTAATTTGTTTCGTTTCAGATTCATTATCATACTTTCTCGTATAACCTTCATCACAATCCTCTTCCGCCCACGCCGTTATTTCAGCATTGTGCGTCATCGTGATCCTTCCGTTGTTCACTGCACAGCTCGCGGTCACGCAACATCTATCTTTCGTACAATCGTATTTACATTCGTCACCATAACCTAATTTCCCCTGAGTCGCAGTTTTCGGAACAAACATCCTAGGAGGAATACATTCCTCCGATGAATCCCGATATTTTTGAAGTCTATATAGGTCTGCCTCGCTTGTTTTTCCAGCAGTGTTATCTTCATCCAATCGCGTCCCCATATATTTCCCACATGTTCGCTTCTTACAACAAAATGTCTGCCCGCAATACGTGTCATCACCACTACTCGTACTGCATGCCACTCTTCCCTGTCTGTCTTATTCAAGATCGGAACATATGATGCCGTCAGGATGGTAGCCATACGGTAGATCTCAGCCTTCCGGTAGATCTCCGTCTTATTATTGCCCAGGCCTCCAATTCGAACAAAGACGTGGCAAAAGACAATAACAACATTTCGCATGGTCGCCGAGTGAGCTGATTGTGTTTCCTTCATTATTATAGTACGGGCCTGAGAACAAGTCGCTGTTGTGACATGTTACGCCGTGTTTGCCGGGTAAGGCCTTAGAAAATCGCCATTAATGTCCCCCTCGACATCTCGAGGCGCTACTCGAATATCGCTCTACCCGAGTTATTCCGTCTTTACACGAGATTTCTTAATGATTACTGTTGGTATACCCGCTGCCATCTTTTGACACTAGAAACTCATAGTCAAAACCAGAACCACTTGGGATAGCATCTAACCAGCTCTGGCTATTTCACCCCACTTTCGAGCTTTTACTGTAGTCCTGAGGGTCTGTCTTAACTGTTCAATCATAATTCAGATCCACATTCGGGACACGATCTCCTAAGATTCCACTGTAATCAACAGTTGACGGCAGGAACTGTATTAAGTGAGTCTGACCTAGTAGTAATACTAGTAAATTTAATACTGTAACTATGATCGGCCGCTTCAGATTCAATATTAAGCGATAATTCAGATCTGCGAAAGATATTAGGATCATCCTGTCAATCAAATTTCAATAATATTAATTAATGTTACAATTTCATAAAAAAAAAAATTAGTCTAGTGGGGCGTTCAGTGTCACAATAAGTATTCTGCGGGGATGATTAATAATCATATTATGTTCTTTCAAATGTTCTTTTGACAAAACGATACAGTAAATGTCATCGTTGGAGAAGAAACAAATCGTATTATCGTTCAATTAAATTCAGAGAGTCAAGATTTTGGCTTTCAAACTTCCCGTAGACAAAATATCGTTTTTCGCTCGTAAATTGAAAACTTTGTCCTGCACTCCGTAACACGTGCAGCATAAAATTGACAAGTTAATAACACTTACTTTCTTTCTTTCATCACGCTACAGTGTTATAGTATCTCGTTTAATACTAAAAAAATCACGTGATTTTTTTGATGAGCTCTCAATAAATTTAATGTTAGTTACTTAGTAATTTATTAAATGAGTTATTCGTGCAGGCTTGCAGCTTGAAGTTTTATATCATCAAGTCCAACAACACCTGACGATGACATTGATGAATCCGATGAATTAGTACTGTAACTTCTGTTGTAACATTTCTTAGGCTCAGCTATACCATCAGAAGCTTTCCGCATTTCGTCTCCACCTGGTCCCGCAGCGCTCTTCCTTGCTTTTCTTGTGTTGTTTTCATTGACATTTGTCTCTTTTTTATGATCACCTTCTTAGATTTTTCTTTTGGCCAAGTTCTAAGTCTTTGCACGTTTGATGCTATAATCGTCGCAAGAACTTGACTTACTGCTTGGAGTTAGACTACTACTAGCGTGACTCGCAGTGCAGCTAGTACTACTACTAATAGTCCTAGACTCGAAGTCATCCATGAAAGAATTTTCTGCAGCGCTCTTCCTTGCTTTTCTTGTGTTGTTTTCATTGACATTTGTCTCTTTAACTTTACTAAGTTTTAAGTCTTGTTTACTATTTTCTATTAAAGATGACTTTGACAGCACCGCCTTTGAATCTGTAACAACAGTCTGAGTCGATGGTCTGAGTTTCTTGTGCCAAAATCGAAATAAATCTGACTCTGCAAGCCATAATTCTGGTCATCCAGCGTACTGTTTACCAAGCAAAATATCATCCTAATCTTGGCGTTGTACCATCCATAAATCTTCGAACTAATCAGGCGGACGTTCAAATTTCTCGGAATTTAATTTTTCCATCTATCTAATACTATCTCCTGTGAATACGCGACTTATTTCGGCACGGAGGTCCGGAGCCACTTTGATTGAACCACTCATACTAATATTCATGTCAATGTCTGAATCGTCAAATTTATCATTGTCTAACTCCGAAGATTCTTTTTGAATCGGACGAATGACCAGACTCTTAATCTCCTCGTAGGATTTTTCTTGAAAATAGTTGATATCCGTGTCGGGATGCACGAACCCTTCGAAGTCCAGAAATCTTAGGGAACCAGGTCCACCAGGTCCTTCGTAGAGCTTCAAACCAATTTAGTCACTCGTACTTGTACTACTAGAACTGGAGTCGGACCAAGAATTAGTAGATCTCGAATCTGAAGTTAATCCTGACGATCTCGACGAAGAATTGCTCTGAGTTTCGGATCCTGAGGAGCCTTCAGCAGGGAAAAATAACTAACTGCTCCGAGTTTCGGATCCTGAGGAGCCTTCAGCAGGGAAAAATAACTAACTGCTCCGAGTTTCGGATCCTGAGGAGCCTTCAGCAGGGAAAAATAACTAACTGCTCCGAGTCTCGGATCCTGAGGAGCCTTCAGCAGGGAAAAATAACTAACTGCTCCGAGTCTCGGATCCCGAGGAGCCTTTGACAGCAGGGAAAAATAACCTAGAGTGTTTTCTTAAAATACTATCCCACTCAAACTTCTGACGTTTCAGCGTTCGCCTCAATGCTTTTTTTAAAGTTGATTCACATTCAGACTTTTTTTATTGTAATTCGTTCCTTCAAGCCTTCAGTTTCATTTTCTTTTTAACAGTGATCAACTCTTGCTCAGTAGCACTTTTATCTTCAGTGCCTAGTGTAACTATATCTCTCAAAACACTTGTCACTTTTTGAGGGATCATGCTTACCACCCTTGCAATTCCCGATTTTGCTTTGGAAATTGCAAATTTCTCAGAGTCCACCGATTTTGTTTTGGACATTGCAAATTTCTCAGAGTCCACCGATTTTGTTTTGGACATTGCAAATTTCTCAGAGTCCACCGATTTTGCTTTGGAAATTGCAAATTTCTCAGAGTCCACCGATTTTGTTTTGGACATTGCAAATTTCTCAGATTCCACCGATTTTGTTTTGGACATTGTAAATTTCTCAGAGTCCCTCGATTTCCTTTGAACAATCTAATTCAACACGCTTGTCACTCTTGCAATTCCAAATCCCTTAGGCTTTTCAGATTTCAATGACAATTTAGACTCTCTGCTTGGAGAGTTAATTATATCATCCTGTGAATCTAGAAATTCTACTCTACTTTCCAACTGGCCACCCATATGTTCCATAACCAGGGTTTCTAGATATGCTTTAGCAGCAGCAGAATTTGATTTTAATGAAATCCGGAAACGCACAAAAAGGGGGGAATAAGGAATATCTTTTAAAGATTCTTCATACGACTTTGTCCTCTCGTCCAGCACACTATCATACGAGAATGATGAACCTGACCAGTCACTACTAGATTCAGTATAACTATTTTCATCTGACTTATGCAAACCCTCTAAGACTACACTATTCTTTGATGAATAATTATATTCCGATTTCCGAAATTGGTTTCGATAATACTCATTAGAGTCGTCTGAATGTTCTGAATTTCCTTCAGCACTAGTTTACGTATTTGAATGGCTAATATTACTCGAAATTTAACTGTCCTAATCACTCCGACTACTACCAGCACTATAACTTCTGCTACTACTCTGCCCGCTCGTCTCTCAAGACGAGTCAGATTCTGAATCAGCTGGCAACGGACCCACCAAGTTAGTAGTACTGACCTTCCCGACCACTTCTGAGCCTCTGTGTCATTCCCATATTTCATCGGTTTCACTATCTCTTCTTACTACGGTCCTTTTGCCTCTTTTTATTAAATCTGTGTTATAGCGCTAGGTGTATCCGAAAAAGGCGCCGCGTTTTACTTCCACTTCTGCTTCGGAACCAACGGCGAGGATTATAATCTTGAGACAGTCTGAGTTTTTTCCATCTAATCTTAGAAAGTCCTCGGCTCTGATGGTTTTGGTAGCACCATTACTGTTAGGAATTTTCGTTACCACAGGAATAACTTTTAAAGTTTCTAGGATAGCCTCTTACAAAGTCTCTATCAGCAAAGAATAGGCTTCACCAAACTCATACGGGTTTTTTGTTAACTTGTAATAATACATGGCTTCCTACTACTCATTGATCCATTCTAACTACAACTTAAGCCTTGGCATTAATCCAAAAGAAAGCAGAGGACCGTCAGCCGTATAACCCTCAATATTACTCTAAGTCCAGCCATGATATTTGTCCTCAGCGAAAAAATCTTTAATCGGATCAGATCCTATTAACTAGGACTTGGATTTTGAAACCTTAATACTACTCTCAGACGACCATGATTCTGAATCTCCTGATGATCGACTACCACTTGAATTAGTACCTGAACTACGGTCTGAAAGTCCTGAGTCACTATTACCTGAACCAGAACTTGAAGAACTTCAACCGCTCCTTGCACTGTAACCTCTTTTGTTCGATGAATTCCTATCTGATTTTCTGTGTTTCCCCTCTCTACTGTATTACTATTAACTACTGGCGTTATTATTAATACTTCCACTTTCATTGCTGGACCAACTGACACTGTGACTTCCAGACGAAGCTGAAGATTCATCTGAATTATCTACAGTAACAGTTAAACTTATCAATGTATCTGCGCCCTCATTGACATTTCCAGCATTCCTCAATTGAATTGCAGATTGTTCCATAATTGGCTTCAGTTTCACATCTGCGAGGCTAAATACTTTTCTGTGTTCATCGAACGGATTTTGTTTGTTTTTTCCGTATTAGCAGATTTTGTTTGGGTTATATTTAATCAAAACACGTTTCCCAGCCTCATCATATCGCTTTATCACCCCTAACACCCAAATATCATCTCAAGAAGTCTCCTCGGAATTCGATTCTGTCATTTTTCCACCTTTCTGATACAGATATTCACACAACACCCCTCTCTTTCTCCACCATATCCTATATTTTCTCTTTAGATAGCCTTGGTAAAAAAGCAAGATCAATGCCAAAGCCCCACAAATCACCACAATCGCAATTGTACTACTAGTACTACTACCGGCTGTTTCTAGAGTGGTGACACCGAGTATATTATTCGCCAATTATAGGGCGGTACCCGAAGATCCAATAAGAGATTCAGCCACCGTTTCGTCTGCTGGTGGCGGTGGGAGGACTCTAGCGTTAATTTCTTCCTACAGTTTGCCGGCAGCCGACTGGTCGAGAATGGAGCTAAGCCAATCTGATCCAGCTAGAGTCTGTTCAGAATCTGAAGAGTTTGATCTATCATTAATTCTATAAAGTTTTGACAGAATCGGTTCTATATTCGATTCAAATTGTAAAGAGGATCCTCCACTGGAGTTAGAAAAGTGAAAAGGATTCAAAATGATTGGACTCGTGAAAGAAAAAACAGCATGTGAAGTTCAGCTGCTGCTTGGACCAGTAGAATCTTGTTTTTGAAAAACAGAATTAATTTGGGCTTAAACTTTGGATTCTAATTCAGCTCTCGACTGACCACTGAGATTTGGACCAGAAGATTGCTTCTTAAAATGATAATCCAAAAACAGATTCGCTTCAGCCTCTTCCTGCAGAGTAAACTCAATTCAAAATTCACAAGTCACTCTGTTAGCTGTTGTGCCCACTCTATCGCACTATCGCACTCTCACTCTCCCTTTATTCAATTCCAACGCGGTTTCCAATCCTTCCCTGAGTGCAGAATTTCAAAGTATCAAGCTCTCCTTATCCCCTGTAAAATATCCAGCCTTCACACTCTGTTCGATCGTTATATTTGGATTAATTAGCCGTATACCAGGCTCCGGTCCGACAAAAACACCAGAGCTGTAATCGTACCAATCTTAATCCTTATTCAATTTTGATTATAATTGTCTTAGACTTCTCAGACTAGAACTACTACTACTACTAATATCCAACCCCTCAAAGCTAAAATTTTCCCCCTACACTCTATCTCCCAATCCCAGTTTAATCACAAACCCCACTGGCTCCCCCAGCTATTGTTCAACGCTCTCCCCGTTTTCCGGCCAACTCCACCAACCCTTCTTCAGCCCCTCTTTCAGCAAAACGTACTCAGGCCCGTAACTTGGCATCCCTTGCACGGCATAATAGCTGTAATAGTCGTGGTATATTAATTAATTGTCATTAGTAGTCGTGAAATCAAAAGTGGCAGGATCCTGTAGTCGAGGGTCTGAGCCAAAGACTTCTCTACCCTAGATGATGAGGTCGAGCGACGTCACTTCAAGAGATGAATGCGGCTCCTCAATGGTCAGCGAATTCGGACTTGCCAGATCGAAAGTGGATAAAAGCCTTTTGAATTATTATTGGTATTCTGAATTATCTGTGACCTTTGACAATAGAAGTTATTTGGCTTCAAGGATCGCATTGTACAGAATAGTCGTGTTCTTCGAGTTGGCAGTCATAGTGTCGGCACGATTTTTCGCACATTGCAAATTCAGGATTTTCTACTCACTACTTAGCTCTACTTGTTGGAGTTAGCTAATCTGCTACAATGATCTACGCTAAGCCGCTGCCTGTTGTTAATCTGTACTTACCCCTGAAATTACACCAACCGGCAATCTATCAGGTTTTTTTGACAATTCCTTGTTTACTTCGCTTCACCTATCAACCGGAATCTCAACGCCCAAGGTTAGCGCCATAGTAGTACTACCTTTCTTCAGACCTCTCAGCATTCATCCGTCGTTATAATTCGAAATCAATTCTAGCGGTTCCCCGCCCTAGAAACCGCCGGGTTTAGGGTCTACGATGGGGGGTTTATTTGCTTCCTCTTTCCTATCATCTCCCCCACAATACTTACCTAACAAACCCTACTAGTACTACACCTTGACACATTCAGGGCCACACATAATGATAGTCTGCTCAATTATGTCACTGTCACTATCGGACTTCAAAAATTTAATGCATTCTTAAAGCCCCTTCAGATCCGGCACGTTCGGTAACCAACCCTCTATTCCTCCCACATTTGAACAATCTCCGGTCCAATACCCTAGCAAAATGTCCACAACCGCGGTCTTCATCACGTCAAATATAAACCCAACCATATTCTGGACACCAGGTTCACCCTCGCTAATCAGGTCAGGATCGATGTCAATAAAAGCGGGAAAAGCCATCGGGATTCTGAGGATTAAATTTCGGACCGTTTGGGTTCGGCTGAATTATTCTTTGTCAGATTCCGAGTCTAACGCGTCGACACACGAGGGCTTTAAGTTTTACGACGGATTGGAGACCCAGTTGGCACGTCCATTCACACAGATGTGCTGGCCGAGCAAAATGTAGCCTACTTTGCATATGGGGGAACAAGAGATACCGTTAGGGATAAGTGAGGCAAAACAATGGTCAATGGTTTGCTCGACTAAAGGGACTTCTGCGTCTGGAAGTTGGTGTTCTAAATTTTCACCAAAAATAGCTGGGTTACAGTCGCAAGAATCCGGATTTCCGACGACAGCAACGGGGCACTCATCAGAAGAAAGTTGCGTTTGATCGGCTGTCGGCGTACGACTTAAGTGGTTAAAACTTGGAGGAGGAACAGCGAATTTGCATTTGGCATGAGAATCTAATACCCAATGTTTTTCGTACTTGGGAACAGGTTGTTAGGATTTTAATGAAGCGATCTATGCTTCTGTTAGCCCAGGACCACTATCTGGAGCTTCTTAGACCCTCAATCTTTCCGTTTCGACACAAACGACAGCCGCCCATTTCTTGCCCTTGCCACAAAGCCTATTCTCATATTCACAGGTATCATAAATCGGCGCACCTCCAACAGTTTCACTTTTCACCTCATCAGAATCCCCTGCAAAATACCGATAAATTATTTCCCAATTATTTTCATTCGCCAAAACATCCACTAATTGAGGGTTGTTCTTCACAAACGAACTTCGTACCAACTCCGTCTTCCATGACATTGCAGTGTCCCCAAATCCGTTCTACTCCATCAAAACAATCTGGTTCTCCTCCTCTAATGCGATGTTTTCGTCGTGGGTATGAGTTACTCTGACTATCGTCGGCATTCTCAATATCACCTTCTATTCACAAGTCGGTCCCATTCAACCTAAATTGCAGTTACAGACGTTGGAACCGACCCCAGAAGATGGTCTCGCTATCACGCCATGTCCACAACACACTGGACAAGTTGAAGTGGACACATCGCTGCATGAGCTGTGGCATATCAGATGAAAAGCGGACTATGCCCTGGCCTATGTTTGAACTGTCAAAGTATCAGGATAATTGCTAAGATCCCCAGCTGGACAATGATTCTTTTCACCAGGACAGAGCACCTCTTTGGTTGTATCGAAGTGGCAGCAAGTCCCTCTATCACATTGTTGCCGGGTTTTCATCATTGATTTGCTGCCTGTCACAGAGAGTTCAAAAACATTGCATGGAATCTCCTCTGGCTTCAGCGTGAGTAAATACGTTCCACATTCTTGGTATGGAAGTGCATATTGACTGACATTCCCCAAGTGTATAACGGAACCCGCATTAGCACAGGTGAAGGGCGTACAACAAATGTCGCGAGTGCAATAACCGCCGTGACAAACTCCGTCTGCAATGAGAATATTCTGGATCGGACCATCGAACCTACTACAGTCATACGGTCCCGTGTCACTCATATGCGACGCGTCGCCGGATGCCCCGGAGTTCGAACAAGTTCGTTGAGTGCAACAAAGATCTTGACTACAAACTCCAGTAGTTTTATTACACTCGATGTCAGGATGTACATGATCACTGAATAAGTGAGCCTCGCCACACTCGAACTCCACCGGAAATTACCCCGTTTTATTTTCTACAAAATAACTCGCATTAGCCGTTGAATTAAATTCATACACTCCTCTGGTTAAAACTGGAAGCTTAGATTCCTCGCTACCGTTGACTCCAGCATTTTTGCATGTTTTAACCGTACAACACTGTTACTTATCGCACACCCCCGCTGTTGGACTGCAAGCCGAATCAATATTCAGCAAATGTGTGTGTCCGCAGTCGAACTCTACCTTCCCCGAATCTTCTGTAACGGACCCCGTATCAGCACAGGTTTACTGCGAACAACAAATGTCGCGAGTACAATAACCGTCGTGACAAATTCCGTTGATAACAAGAAAATACAACTGTTACTGAATCAAATTATTAAATCTAGTACAGTCATACGGTCCCGTATTATTCATATGCGACGCGTTACCGAATGCCCCGGAGTTCAAACAAGTTCGTTGAGTGCAACAAAGATCTTGACTACAAACTCCAGTAGTTTTATTACACTCGATGTCAGGATGTACGTGATCACTGAATAAGTGAGCCTCGCCACATTCGAACTGAACCGGAAGAGACCCCGTTTTAGATTCGGACTCACTGGTCCCGTTTGCTCCAGCATTTTTACATGTCTTCATCGTACAACACCGTTACGCGTCACATATCCCCGTTGTAGGATTACAAACCTAATCAATATTCAACAAATGTGTGACGCCGCAGTCAAATTCTACTGTTGGTCTAACACTTAAATCCCTTCCTACGCTAACTTCCGACCCATTCGTGCCAGCATTCCAACACCCCTTCAACACACTGCAACAGAACTCTTCGGTACAACCTCCCTCTCTCCCGCAGGATCACGTTTCGTCGCCCCTGAGCATCGTGGGATGGCATTGAAACGGTGCTTGCAAGTCCGAATCCCAATTCAAACCGTTCGGGCCTGCATTGGCACAGGAACGGTCGATACAACATGTGTTGTGATTGCAAACACCGCCTTGCAGGTTTTGGCAGAGATTAATGGGCTAAACTCCACCGAGTTCCGAACTGGACTTCTGAGTAATAGTGTGATTCAGGTTCCTTGCATCCCCCAACAGCATTTTTCGGTTGTTCAATTTGGCTGGGAGACGAGTAGATTCTTCGTTGGGAAACCGAAAAATGGTAGTTCCAACAACAAGATTGGTTTCCCAAGGAAAATCCGATTGTCACGTTCCTGCACAGTCAAATATTTGTCTACTCTCATACAACAAATTAGAGCCATCCGTACCCACGTTGTAACAGGAGCTTGCAGTCGTCATGAACTCAGTGCAACAGTTTATTTAGTTGCAATCCGTCGTACACTGGAAACTTTCCCCATCAGCTCGTAGTTGAGTTACATTCTGGATGCAAACATGGTCGTGATCGCCGATTCTCTTGGCGCGCCAATAATCGTCCGCAGTGCCGCCCTGGTGGCCGTCTAGATCGTAAATCGCCTGAGAGTGAACAGCATCCGTTCTTACGGGCTTTGTTGGATGGTCTTTTCAGAAGGTATTTTTACTGTTCCAGAGCTTGAATCTACCTCTTTCACCCTCACTGGTATCGCTGTTACTGAGGTTTGGAGAATAGTATTTATGATTATTGTCAAAGCGGTATTCCCCCACCACTCCATCATCACATTTCACGCGCAGATATACATGTTGGAGCCTGGTTGTGCCCCGATTTAGTATATCGGAATACTATTATGTGTCTCCACCCTCCAATGTCTCGTATTTTCACTCCACATCCATGGTCTCCAGATTCAGATTGTTCTCAAACATACCGATCTCCTAATCAAACCGCTCCTGATCGATCTCCAACTCAAACCACAGCTTTGTATAATTCCTTTTTGAATCATTCATTACCCCCACGGATTGACTGTACAGATCCAGACTGTAACCCCCTGGATTTCCCGCTTGATATTCGAATCCCGATGGTTTTTAAGCCGCAGCAGTGCGCTGTGCCTTTGTTTTCTAATACGCCTCCCCCTAATCCAGCGGGTTATTTAGAATATATTCCAATGGCCGGAAGAAGCTCTTATCCAAGCCCACATCTGAACCACTACTGCCAACGCCCCAGGGCATCGGAAATGTCATCGATGCCGAGGCTTCCGGAACTACCTTGTCGAATCCTTGGAGCCACTCACTCCTGCCAATAATCTTCAAAGTTAAAGCGTGTTGGCCCTCCAAGCCTCGAGGGTACATTCGGATACGGTGGATGTGGAAAAGCCAATCCTCTTTATTACCAACAGCAGGCGTGACATCACTACCGTCAACCCCGGCCTACGAATCTTTACCTATCCAAATGCTGAGTTTATTACAGTGTCGACCGCGCTTCTCCCAATGCGCGCACGTTCTTGGGGTAGCAAGGCTGGGAGAAATAGCGGCTGCTATTGGTTCACAGCATGTCACCCAATCGCAGAGTTCGCTAGGACAGGCACGGAGCTTATCGGGAGATGATTGATAGTCTATCAATTAGTGAGTTCCCGATGGACAATGGGTTGCAAAGTCAAACCCACCTTCGTCGTACGTTTTGTTATTACGTCCGTTATTGTTTTTACAGGTGATCGGCTCGCAGCAGTCTTCGGTTTTACAGCTACCGCTCGAACAAAGCGTGGTAGTATTTTGCTTCAAAACCCACCCAACAGAGCATTCATCATTTGAAAAGGCTACATCCCGCGTTCCAGCTGCGTTGTGGTTCGAACACCGAATTTCTACACAACATTCGTTTGTTGTACAATTTCCGGTTGGGCACAAAGTTGACATATTCGATTTTATCATCCACCCAACATCACATTCTGAATCTACAAATGGTGTACCCCGAACTCCTGCCTTATTGTGATTCGAACACCGCACCTCTTCGCAACAATTTTCCGTGAGACACGATCCAGTCGGACAGGGGTAATTACTGGGATCACCGAGCTTAATCACCCACCCAGTTCCACAGGTTTCATTCAGAAAGGGGCCCGACGAAAACTTCGGCGCACCTTAAATTCCGTTATCAATCGCGCAAGTCACCTGTTAGCAACACTCACTGTTCGTACATTTCGATCCACTTGTACATAGCAAACTGTCCTATCCTGCCCCATTATTCTTTCTCGTCCAACCTTCAGCACAATCCTCCTCCGCTCATGCCTGTGTTAATGCGTTGTGCGTCATTGTAATAACCCCGTTGTTGAGTGCACAGCTAGCGGTCACACAACAGGTACTCTGTGTACAGTCATGTTAACATACTGTATCATACTTATCTAATGGTACGAAGCTTAGCGGTGGGGTACACGCTTAGTTTCGGTATGTTCCACATGTTCTATCTACACAGCAATTAGCAATATTACACGTCGAATCTCTATTACATTTCACATCTCCCTTGTTGTCTTTTTATACACTTCCACAATCCACACCATCAGGATTATACCCAGCGGGAGGTACATGTCCGTTATAAGTCGTACGCGAATGATCACGATTGGACGTTAAAGTTGTTCCAGACTTGCTCCACGTTGTACCCATGTAAAAGTTGGAGCATAGCGTACCCAGAATGCACCAACAACACTGGTAACCAGTATGCATATCAGCTGATCCTCCCCCATTGTAATAGTAGGGCGATGGATATGTGTCCGAATTACACTATTAGTTCTAAATATTATGTTTTGAATCACTGTAAATCCATGAAGCTGCAGCCCTACAATTCATTGCACTATAATAACTTTCTAGTCTAGATCATCCACCTTTACACATTATATAATTATTATCACTGGATGACATCAACAATTCGTAGTAGTCTCCTGTGATACCGTTACGTGTTATTGAATGCCATCTCTCTTAGAGAAAATGAAATTGTATTGTATTATACTGACTGATACGAAGATAAGAATATGCAGTTTTTCTAAAAGTAAAAAATGTAATATGTTTTTATTAGAATGTACAGCATAGGCACCGTCCGTAGTGTGCGGCCTGTGTGCAATCTGTTTGATCCAGCAAACAATGAAAATCGGCCTCTTGTGCACGTCTATACTACCGGCAAAGAGCAAAAAAAAAAAAAGCATCAACATGGTACCATTCCAAAAACAAATTGAGACACCATCCATCCCTAGAATTTTCTTAATTTTAACCACATATTCTACTCTTCGTGTTTGTATTAAAACAAAATTAATAGATACAAGTCCATCTATTCATTAGCCAATCACCACTACTCCACCCATACTAACCGGTTGGATTTTCTAATGGATACACATCTTGGTTATCACTGTTATCGACTGCATTCAAATTCATATCAGGTACCCTAGAACCTTCTCCAGCCTCAGGTCCAGATATTAGTACTACTATTAGACTAAAGATAAGGATGAAATTATTTCGAAAGGGAATCGTTAGCTTGAACATGGAGTCGGACTTTAATATCTATCAGATCATCATTGTTGACACTGTGTTGCAACCAGTGACTCAAGTCGAAAGAGGCCCCATAGTTAAGATTAAGTCATTTCGTATAATACTTACTGTTAGTTTTTACAGCAGTTATTATTCAATCCATTATTTTAATTTAATTTATACACACGGTAACTTTCAAGCTCATATATAACCTAAAAAGCCAAAAAAAAAAAAAAATCTACATTTTACATTTGGAAAGATGATTTTCACAAGGAATCTGAATCTCTGCCCGAGACTAATATCAAGAACTTCGTACTTCATAATGATACAAAGAGTTTAATAGTCTAGAGAGTTAAATTTTTTACAACACAGCCTCATGCAGTACTTTCTTTCTTTCTTCTCAAACGATACATCAAGCATCTCAAGTTTGTAACTTGCAGTACTAATATCAAGTTTCTAATAGCTACAGAGTTAGTACCAATACAACTAGAGTTATTAATACAGTTACTAGACTTGGCAAATTTATACCTTTAAAAAAAAATCTAAGTCAAACCTATTACTATGTAAAGCCTGTAACTCGTTTAATAAGTAATAAATAATTTAGCACTACACATTATATATTCCTTATCTAACTTATCCATCCATTTCTATCTTCTATCTGTCCATGCACCATATTATGCATCAACGTGTCACACAACCCCCCCACCTCCATAAATGTCTCGAAATCCACTTGATCCCAATGACGAAAACCACAATCCTCCCATAAATTCCTCGCTAACAATTTCATATTAAAAGCTTTGTTAAACAGTACTTCTCCCTGCATACCAGGAACATTACTAGTAGTACTTCCTCCTCCATAATTGCCAACTCCTATGCATGTTGACCTTATTAATGCGCGTTCCAATTCTTCATATTCGAGTGTGCCAGAATTATCCGAATCCCAGTATTCGAACCAGAGATCTGGATGACTTTCTAAAGACGGGATTTCATCGGGATTCGTCAAAAAATGCAGTGCTGATCTCAAATCTGAAGATGAATTTGAGTTATCTCTTGACATCATGCTATTACAATACTGTACCAAATATTCCTTTATGAATTGCTGCAGTCCCCTTGATTGAAAAGTTTTGGTGTTGCCTCTCATAGCAGCGGGATTAGTGATCATTTGTTTTCCCATCATCCCTGAATTCATATTATTATCTGACAACAAATTTGAGTCTTCAGTGTTAAAATTCTCCCTCAAATCATTGCTCTTACTCACCATCTCCCTTAAAGATATCACGCCATTTCCATCCCGATCCCACTCGAACCAGTGGTCGTGTATGATCAACTTCAATTCCTGTCTCGGCAAAGGAAAACTCGCTCCCAGCGCTTCTATCACTTCTCTTTGATCCAAACTACCGGATCGATCCACGTCCACACACTGAAACCAACCTCGTGGATCCTTCACTGGATCCGGTAAAGGCTTGATCTCGTTGAAATGCCCGCCACATAAAGGACATTCGGCGTGTTTTCGATGTTCACGAGAACCGAAAAAAGACTTACCTTTTGATCCCAATCCACCTGCTTTCATATTCTGTAATAACATCTCCCCGCATTGGGAATGAATATAATGGGGACAAATTCTGCGGCCTTGATCTCGCATGCAACAAACACCACCCTGAGAGGCACCAGCACAACAGAGGGGGAAATAACAGACAGCACACTCGAACAGGAACTGGGTTACCCCGTCTTTCTCCAGTCTAGTAGAGAAACAGGCGGGTCGGAGCCAGAGAGGGAGCAGATCACCCACACCTTGCCCTTCCAGTAGTTTGAAGTAGGTTTTGGTACTTGGGTTTTCCCATAGAGATTCTTTGCCGGTACACCATATACAGAGAGTCTTGGTGGGGTGGGTGCGAGAATTATTTTCTGAATCTATCTGTTCTTGTATGAGGATTCTGTTTCGGGACAATGAAGAAGGACTGCCTGGTCTGACAACAGAATTTGATGACTCGTTACCACTAGAATTATAGATCTTTCCTAATTGCAAGAATAATCCATTTTGCACTTTTCTCCAAAACCCAACATATCGAAATTTCACCGAGTAAAATTGTCCACCGCATTGCGTGTGATTCTCATCTAGATCTTTGTAATCATTCGGTCTCTGCAACACAAAAATGTCAGTACCGCCACCAGCGTTTTTTCCTCCGCCACTACCACCACCACCACCAAATCCAAACCCTCCAATGATCCCACCACCACCATCAGAAGATTCATTTGGTCCAAACAGTTGAGAGCTCACTTCGAATTGCACCACCTTCACACCATCCGGCCGATCCAAGGCGGTGGTTGTATTATCCTTGCGACCACCAAACTCTCGCTGAATATGCAACTCACCTGAACCTTCTGTAGTGGAATTAGTATTACCACTATTAGTTTGATTAAAGAAGTCCTTCATCCGCAGCATTTTCTGTTCATTTTCTTTCGCTTGAGGCGGCAACGTCACATTCATATCGCTGTAAGAGGGATCATAGTTCGAAAAATTCGGGTCTTTCGTGTTGTTTTTGTTCACAAAGTCCTTTTGGAGAGCGATGAAAGAACTCATGTCCTGACAAAGCATGGGATTTCTATTGTAGCCTCCTTGAGGTGAATCTGGAGTCGGACCAACGGCGGTTTTGTAGAAGCCCGCTCCCTGAGAAGCTGAACCAGAATTAGCACGACGAACACCGTAGACCATGGCATCGTGACGCTCCTGACGATGCTTGCCGATGGGAGAGCCCATGTGTTTATAATTTTACACGAAGCCGTAACAATTTATAAATCTATGCAACAAAAAGATCAAAATATCACAATATCAAAATTCAACAAGGGGGATGATAGACTTAGTGGACTGAAATCATTCATCTTATATCTATTAATAGGCTGCTGCATCATGCTAAAGATATTAGGAAAACAAATAATTGTGGCGCCACATATAGGATTTCAGTGCGAGTCGCGACATAAATTTACTGAATTTGCACTCTGTCAGACAGTTTTTTTTTCGATTTAATTTCGAGACCCTCAACAACACTCTTTGCCATGATTTCAGAATCTCTCCATTACCGACCGGCTGTGACAATCTCATTCTGTCTTTGTGTTTAGATTCAAATGCCATGAATCAAAAAAATGGTTAAACTAATAGAATCTGAGTTCTTCTAATGTAGTATTTAGCCTAAATTTAACTTAAATTCTTCTTTAACCTGTATCAGTAATCATACTTAAGTCTGCAACATAATAGCTTTAAAACAGTTACACTACTAAAGTTTCAGTACTAACTACTTCATGTATTACTGTCTGTAACTTTATCCAGAACTTACCCGTTGCACCCCCAACATTTCCCCTGCTACATCGGCCTCCTTTACACTCATCTCCAGGTTCCCCAAACCCCTGAGACTTCTTTTGGGAAAAGCTGTCCACAAATCCACTTCTTCTAGTTTAGTGATCATTGAAGTACCTGACTCAGTACTAACATTTGAACTGTAATGCCATGCTATTTTTAGTAGATGTAAGATAGTGTGCTCCGTAGAATGGACACGAATCCCTTTTTTCACGCTGCCATCTAAGAGACGGAAAGAAACTTTGACCACGTTGGGGGTGTTTTCGGGAGGTTCATCGGGGAGAGGAGGTGGTTCTGATAAGACAGTACTAACTGTAGTTGGATTAATAATAGTATTAGTATTTTTTGTTGGTTGCGCATCCATTGATGTTGTTGGTCCATTTGAAACTTCCGCCGTTGGTTTGGAGGATGAGGATGGCATCGGGACATCTTCAGGTGACATTGTTGTTGTGACAGTTGTTGGGTTCATGGCTCCAGGTCCAGGTCCAGCACTACTAGTACTACTTAAGTTTTCAGGTATTACACCTGTGACATTGCCATAATTGTTTAAATTCTGGTCACTGTCTACATTCATATTAATATGACCATTTCCCGTCCCTCCACTACCCGCATTCCCACTATTCGTCAATTCATCTTGGTATTTGTCTATAAATCCCGACATAAATTCTGTTGCCACCGATACTTCACCCCATTTCCTACCTTCCCAACCCTTTACACACCTCCTAGTCCGTGGATCAATAAAACAAATCCATGGTAACGCAGGACCCACGTTATAATACTGACAAAATTGTTTTCCCTGTTCACTTAAATCATCCCTCTGCCAAAACACGAAGTTATTCACAACTATTTCCTGGACCAGATCGTTGTTCCACACATCCCGATTCAGTTGATGAGACATGAACTCGTCTTTCTTTTGGATATTAACTAAAATAAACTGTTTTTGGTGGGAAGCCTTCATCATACACTCCGCAAAAGTACACTTTTCTGAATAGGGAGGGGAGGAGAACATAGAGTTGAGAAGAGAAGGTCCTTGGCCAGAACCTCCACCCCCAGTGGAGGAGGAAGAACCACCTGACCCACCACAAGAAATATTATTTTGTTTGTTGGAAGAACTTGACATGGTTTGAGATTTCTTCTTCTTTGCTGTACTATTCTTTGCCGCATCTGAACAAGTTGTTCCATCAAACGCCATACGATTAACCATCTCCTCATGATCTTTCTCCAACCTTTCTCGTTGCATTTTCTCCTGATCCTGCCGAGATCTCAAACTCATGTTTCCCCCGCTTTGTCCGATAATCTGATCCTGGAACGCCTGGATAGGAGCACGGACCTCCTCCTCATTAGACTCTGTTCCGGTGTGATTTGGATTTGGATTACCACTGTTGTTGTTATGACCATTAGCAGCAGAATTTGAACCACCATTAGCAGAAGAACTAGACCCTCCTCCTCCTCCGTTTCCAGGAGGTATTCCGCCGCCATCCATGAACAGATTCACGGCCTGATCGAGATTACCGTTGCACATCTCCAGGAATTGTTTTGCGTCGTTTGACGAGGAAGTTCCGGTCAGAGACATGAAAAGCTGGATCTTCTCGTCGTGAGTAGACATGATCAATGATGAGTTGATTCTGAATCTGATTATGATTATCGGGAATTAAGTACTATATGAATCTAAAAATCTAACTTAGCACGTTTTTAGAGGTAGGAATAGTTACAGTGCGCTTCTATTAAGTATTTACCCTAGGCAAATTGTACAAAATTTATGCGGAATAATTTATTTTGAGAAGAGCTACGACTGCCTGGTAAGACTAAGTTTAATAATTACACTTAAAACTCAAGTTAGACAGCTCATGCAAAATTTACAATAACATTGTTGAACAAAAAGAAATATCAAAGATCATTTGAGAAAACAATATTATTTGCGCACGTCAACTGTACTGTAGAGGAATAATTTGTGTCATCTCATTCAAGGTGACAAGTCTTCCGGTTTAATAGCAAAGCAGGGTGTTAGTACAAGAAAGTTTAACAACTCAGACTCCCCAAGTAAATTTGACCAAAATTCAATGACAAATGGCCTACTAAAATTAAGTTTCAAAAATTGAATCGTCAAACCGATAAATTGTGCTACAGTATATTAAATTCCTACTGTTACGGTTTAGTACTAATTCGTCAATAATAATTTCTTTCTTAAAACACTTTCCGCGTTCTCGATCGGCCCTCCACGATTCCCCGTTGCTGGGTTAGACTCTGACTTGCAACTCAGTATATCTTCTCCCATTTTTTTTTGAAACTCCGTTTCGGAGCTAAAACCCCTCACAAACACCGCAAATCCCAATTGATTCCGGTTCATCCTATACACCACAGCGACATTGAAAGGAACCATTTTCACGTCACAATGCGGCATATGGAGCATTTGATGACAATAATTATTTCCAGGATTTGGATTAGTTCCAGTTGGTGGATTTAAATTATCATCTTTCTTAGTATGTCCCAGCAATTCCTAACTCGCCACCTCAATTTTTTCGCTAGTCCTCCCCGCCAAATCAGAAAAGCTCATACTCCCGTCACAATATCCGTTCAGATCCATCTCCTGAAAGAACTCAAAACACCAATTCGTGACCATCCCAAGTCGCATAAACAGAGCTTCACACCTACTTGGAATGGTATTTTTTATATGTCCATACCTTCTTTCATAAACAAACCCCGTACTAGTATGGGTGGGATCAACCTTTCCACTTTTTAAGGTGTCTCTTATGTACAGAGGTTCCTGGTAGTCTGTTTTGGTGAAAACCAAGGCTCCTTCGTAATTCCCTGCATCTTCATCGGTGTATTTGTAGTGGTAGTTTAGGTTTTTGGTGGAAGAACCGGGCCCCTTACCGTCGACCTTGAACTTGTTTCGCCAGTTGATGGGCATGAGTAAGACCCTTGCATCTACAGCTTTACCAAAAGTCGAAACCAGGATGTCGTTGGTCGAAACGAACAAATCGTTGGGATTATGAGGCTTTTTATGATTATCACTGTGATGATTACCATCCAACATCACACTCTCACCTAAATGCCTGAAATTTCCCCCACTATTTATAGGTACTTTCGAAGTACTCCCACTCTTCAACGCCTTTTCTTTCGCTTTCCCCATCACTTCATCGCTACAATCCAAAGCGTAATTCTAAATCATCAATTTTTTGCAACTACACAACATCGTCCCCACCACATTAAATATAATAGGAGTTCCGTACACCAATTTCGCCTCAAGACCGGTTTTTCCCATCGCTCGTTTCGAGTCATCTACGATGGTGTGTTTACGGGTGGGATTCAACTGTTGGAGCGGTTGTTTACTGCCAGTGGTTACAGGACTGAGCATATCCAGTATCTGGTAGTAAGTGTGACCGTCCGCGATAACGTGGGAGAGAGAGAAAATCAACGCGAAAGTGTCGGTGGGACGTTTTGAATCGGGAATCAGGGACAGGGCAATAAGTGGTTTATGATAACTACCGCAAAACATTGGGTCAGACGAAGGCTTCCCGGCAGGTTATACTTTAGACTCGTCAGATACCGACGGTGCTTTCCCTATTACACAATCCAAACCCTTGGGTATCTCTGCAAAAGTCGCACTCACCTCCGCGCAAGTGTCATAAAACCCCAGTTAACTGTGCAGATTCGTAACACTCCTTCTCTTACCACCCTTACTCTTATTCTTAGCCGCCAATGGTCCCAAATGCGGATTAAAAACCACATTTTCGTCCACCAATCCGTGCACAAACCGCTCTACAGGCTACCGCTGCTTGCGATTTGATGGATACCACAACTCCAAATGCCCCTTGCTCTACGCAGCAGATGAGCCCTTCATCAGCCACCCAGCTAACCACTGATTTTTCATCAGAATACCTTTTAATCTTTGGCGTAAACCCGTCTCTATGTTGTGGATTATGTCCTTGGTAGAGAGCGTGGGATGTTTTTCCACCCTAAAGAATGTCGTCGTTGATATACTTGGCCCTTGGGTCATTTGGGTTGATTCGTGGATAGTCAACTTTTCTCTGCGTATGTCCTTCTCATAATTGAGGAGATTCTCGGTGTGAGGGTGGTTGTGAACTTGAGCCATATTATTAGAAGTTTAATTACTGTTTTGTATCTGAAGTAGTAAGATTTACGTTATTAAGTACTGTACTTAGGGTACTACAAAAACTCTTGTTGAGTTTTTATAGTAATTAAATTTTAGTGACTTGAAATTTTAATGGTAAATTTGTCAATGGAACTGGAAGTCAACGTGCTAAAAAAAGGACCCTAAGTCTAGGCATCAATGACAAATAATTAATAGTTAGTATTACACTACCTTAAAGAAGTCTTAGATAACCCTACCGATTCAAATTGCTTTTCAGGCTACGGTTTGATAACATTGTAGACTTTGAAAATCTCACCCTCTTTCTCAAGTTAATACAGATCCTTCAGAAACACCTCCCGTTAGTTTCCAACGTCGTTGTCGACAGGATTATCAAAATTCAATAGTACTCACTACGGCTCTGCTAGTATTTTACATTTTCTTACTTTTATTAGGTCTTAATGTAAAGCATTATCTGTTCATTGAATGATGTGTACAAGATGTAGCGTTGACATAAATGTCAATCATAAATTTGGTGCAGTTTTCTGAAATAATAATAATAATTCAATCTAGTATTAATGCTAGGATTTCTAACTTTGTTGAAATTTGGATGCCAACGTATTTTGTGTAATCAAGTCTATTTGAACATATTCGGAACGGCTCTATTTTGCAGTTTATTGTCACTTGGTGTAGGAGAGTGATAACTATTCCATAAGATTAAGATAATCATATAATTATAATACAAGGTCGTAAACTGATAGTAGTAGCATGTGTGACTTCAATCTTAGTGATGTATGATAATATAAGGCTTAAGCTGTAACTTGTCTTAGTGGTATTTGAACTGCGTTAGAATATAAAGAAATATGTCTATAATTAAGATCATCAATGCGATCTAGAGTAAATAATCTAATATAATACAGTATACTTGTTGCTCATCCATGTCATTAAAAATAAAATTCCTAATATTGAGTCTCGACCGTCGTCGTGTTTAAGCATTAGTAAAAGTCTTAAAACTACTAGGCGTCTCAAATTTGTTGTTGGCTGCTCCGCACTGCAGCAAGTGCCCCGCCCACTCCTGCAGTCACAGAATTCGAACCTGTTACAACTCCCTGAGGACCTGGTACAGTTGTTGCGTCAGAATTATTTGACCCACTAGTGCGGCTTAAACTCGTAGTACCGGTCTTACTGGCACGAACTGCTGCTGACACTGTCCCTCCTCCGACTCCGACTCCGGGTCCGAACGGTCGCGCTTTGGGCGCAAATTGGTAGTCAGATTCATGGTTGAAGAGGAGGTCATCGTGTTTTCCCGGCGGTGACATATCTTGAACTTCCGGTGCAGTATCAGCACTGGCCTTTGGCTTTGACTCAGCAGGCTGTGTAGTAACTGATTTAGCACTGGCACCAGCAGGATTCAGTGATGCTGTGCCAGCAGGACTGAGGCTACCACTCGACTTACTAGACGCCCCGGCACCGCTGTTAAATTTTAGGAACGCTGCATTATTGATTTTTCCTGGGACTTTGGCCTTAGCAGTGCCAGTTACGTTGGGGGAAACAGAACCTGTTCCTGTATCCGCGGGCTTGTTGAAGATATCGAAAGCAGGATTCTTGTGGGTTTTCGGACTAACTTTTGCAGATGCAGTAACTGTAGTAGTAGTACTGGAAGGCCGCTGAACTTCAGCTACTGTTACAGTGTCAGTATTAGCAACCTCTGATGACAAATTATTTGTAACCTCAGGCTGTGCTGTCAACTATGCAGCTTCCGCCATTTGACTCTTTCTAGCGTCAGCCCGCTCTTTGGCTATCAAACTGTTTCTCTTCTCAAATTTCTCATTCAATTTACTGATACTACTGGCCTTGATCGTGATACTACGAGAGCCCATTATATTCTGATCAAGTTTCTCATTCAATTTACTGATACTACTGGCCTTGATCGTGATACTACGAGAGCCCATTATACTGGACCTGCTACCAACAGTAGGAACTGACATCGGATTTCCTGTAATACTGGACCTACTACCAACCGTAGGAACTGACATCGGATTGTTTGAAACACTACTTCTCGAACCAATGTTTTCATTCGAATCAATGGTGTTCTTTATGTGGGTGGACAAATCTTTTTGCCCTTTCTGATTAGCTGTAATATCATCCTGGACCTCTGGCTGACTCTCAGTCTGAGATGCGCCTTTGGCAACGATTTGGTCAAGAAAACTTTTTCCAGGTTTACTACTAGATTTGTCAGGTTTTTTCGATTCAGGTTTCGATCCTTTTGACTTTCTACCAGCCTTATCTTTGGGGCCTTTGTCACTGTCAGTACTAGTAGCCTTAGGGCCTTTCGACGGTGAAAAAGCTACATTCGTTGGAACCGCAGGAGCTCCTTTACCCGGTCCAGCTTTTCCCTTACTAAGTCTACTACTCTATTGAGACTTAGTACCCTTATTACCCCCGTTCGATGTTTCTAACGCCTAAAGAGTGGCAGAAACCGAATCAGTAGGCTGAGTACTAGACTATGAAGGCTCTTGATTTACATTAGACTGATCATTGATATTCTTAGTACCTTTACTAGAGCCTGTCACATTAGTACTCCCGGTCGCCATATCAATTAGTTGTTTGCTGGATAATCTTTGGGAACTTGACGAGGCCGATTGTTATACTGACAGTGACTGTTACCCTGGTGATGACACTAGTGCAGCTGCTTGCAAGTTTATGCTTCCAGTATTCTGATTTAATTTATTCATAATCAGCGATCTTTCTTCAGAAGAAACAACATTGGCAGCAGGGTCAGCTCGTGCAGCAGTACTAACTGATGCAGTAAAACGTGGATCTGCTACTGTAACCTTTTTTGTTGAACTGGAAGCCTCAGCCTGGGCCTGTGAGTCCCAAGTAGAAGAATAAAGTCCCGGAACTAATATATCATCTGCTCCTTCCTGAATTACAGGCATTTTTGGCGCAATAATATTATCAGAGTGGTTCTGACCATATTAGTGACTTTGAAGTCCTGAGCTCCTCACTGATTCATCCCGTGTGTGTGCCACAGCGTTGTGTTGAGCAGCGCTTGAACGAAGTCCTTGTCCACCCTCAGCTTGAGAAGGTTTCTTCAAGTTGTTGTTCTCAGGCACAATCATATTATTATCCGAAATTGAACTAATTTTTCTCGCCGAGCTACTAGTAGAATTAGACTTTTTAGTAGTAGTACCACTACTACTCTCATTGACCTTAGAACTCTGCGACTTCGACTTCTCCAGGCTTCCAACATCAAATTTTTCCACCTTATCAGATTTACCCTTACAAATTTTCCCGACATCTTGTTTTAATCTGTCCTACAAAAGTTTTTGTGTGTCAATGTACTGCACTAATTTTTCCTTCTGTTTATTTGTCAACGTCATTTTCTTCATATCTTTCATCAATGAGTTATGCATAATATTCTAAGCGTTATTTAGATGCGCGATCTGATATTGGATCTTTTTGTTCAATTTTTTTGCCGACTCTGCGTCTTTAAGTTTATCATCGCTTCGTCGAATGTTCTCCACGTTGTTTAATTCAAATGTACCACCAGGTCCATTCGGACCCCTACCACCGCCTGAACCCCCATTATTCAAAGAATAATTCATCAATCCTCCCTGTAATTTCCTTACTGTTTCAAAATGTCCATCATTTTCGAATCTATTTAACTCTACTCCCTTATTTACATCCCCTATTTGTCTTCTTAATTTCAACATATCTTTTTTACTAGCTACATACCCTTTTAAATCTCCTTTTGTGACTGGCTGATTCTCCTCTAATTGATAATGGTGTTCATGACCTAAAATGCCGGATAAAATCCACGTTCCTTCTTCCCTCCCAGTTCTCGAAGTTAATCTCAGAAGAAGGTTGATGAGGAAACAAACAACCGCTATCGGAATGATACTCAACAGAATTAAACCCACAGACATGGCGATAAGAGAAAGAACAGACTGTCCTGAATCATCATCTGTAGTAACTTGACCGGTTGTAGTATTAATATGAACTCTTCTTTCCTCCGATACATCCACTCGCCATGAGCACAACAAACAATACACGACGTAGAATCCGATCAACATCAATCCACTTGCTAATTTCGCTCCCGTTTGCCCCCCGAATTCTGCTCCCACCGACCTCCGCCTAGAGAATAAATGAAACCCCATGAGTATGGTCATACATGCGAGCAACACCAATCCGTAATCCAACGGCGGAAACTTAACGTCATTCCCTCCCGTTGACGAGAAATAAAACCTACTGTTTTTCGAATTCCCGTCGCCATTATCCAAATGCGATAAAGAGCCTATTATCCAGGGTATACCGAATCCAATTGATATCCGCAGCACACTTCCGCCCACTAAAGAACATAGTATCTCTTCCGCACCCTCACCCTCCTCTGCTTCCCTCAAAGTTGACACCGTCGCGTAAATATCCGGGATAGAAAACAATATTGATACTGGCACCAACCCGAACATGAAATAATTATTGAATATACCCACATTTTGGTCGGAGTCTCCGTTTAAAACATTATCTTTACCTGCTAGACATACCGTCATTTTTAATGTGTCGATGAGGAAAGCGGAAATTACGGCTGCTACCCACATCCCTAGTAAAATGGTTAAATAAGGTGATATAAGACTAGCGGGCGGAATTATAGCCAAAATCAATTTAAATGGCAATAACACCCTGTGAATGCAAATATCCAAAGAAGAGGAATGCTCCTGGGCGTGTAGACTACCGTTGCAATACAATGACTCCTACAACTGGAGTGCCCACCTGTAGCTATCTGAATTCGGATCCTTTGGATTAAACAACATACATAACAGACACTGCAACACTGGTGAAGGAGTCCCATTCTCCGAGTTGTTCCCATAAAGTGACACCAGACCCCCGTTCGCTGTTGGATGCAAATACACTGTACAATGTGTTTCCGACTTCTCTCCACTCCCAATGTTCGCGAAAACCGGTTGATTAACCCTAACCCGATGTCGTTCTATCTCCGCATCCGCTAAAATCAATCCTAGCTCCTCCTTCTCCTGACCCGTGATGTCCAATGAGTGATGTTTAGCACCTTTTCCGTGTCCCTGATGAATAACTTTCCGCATCTTTTTCCTGTGTTCTCTTTCTATGTTCTTCCATTTCTGCCCTTCCGCGACCAAAAGCTTGCGGATTTCCTCCACATCAGGCTACTGATTGTCAACACCGGTATTATAAAAAGTATTCAGTATGTTCATATCGATTTCCCCCCACTCTTTTAACGGTAGACTGGCCAACGCCTTAACACGTTCTCTCTTGATTAATTCCGCTCTTTTTTTCAAAACATGCCTTTTATGCTCGTCCTGAATGGCTTTCGGATGATCCCCAATATACCGGCCCGGATACCGCCAATGTTCATGTAACCGATGGTGATGACCTAAATTTCCGTGATTGTGATACATTTGATCATCGTGGATACGGGAACAAAGATTCTTTTCGGAGGATTCGTCACCGTAGATTTTCTTGTGCCGTAATTAATCTGCAACCACATACAAAAAATGATTTTCTCTATCATGTGGATGTCGTGGATGGATTGTGAGATTAATTTGTTTCTCTATCTCTTAATCCCGGAAAATAACCGTTTTGAAATAGGGAGATTTCTTAAAATTGTAAGCACTGCCACTATTCTTAGCTGCATACTCGAATTCTTCTTCATCTTCTGTGTCATCCATTAAAGATTCATGGACCTGCCCCGCTAAACAATGCGGGATCGGCACATAATCTACGTTAGGTATGCTACTGCCCTTTTCAGTTCTCACCTTAAATGACAACTCCCCCCTACATTCCCCATTCAACCGCAGGAAGAAAAAAGGGAGCTGCTACTCACCCAGACCGTCACTATCACTATTAGAACCACCACCGACCAAATTCTAACTTTTACCACCACTTGAACTACTTCCCAACACATGATGTTTCGGCCCAGGTAGCATACAAATCTGACCCGGCATGCTACAATACTCCTTTTCTGGAATTACCCTAACTCTCAGCTTACTAAACTGATTTAACACCGCTCTAACATGCGTCTGAATTTGATGTTGACCCGATGATGACAATGTCCCATCAACAGTTGACTCAAAGCCCGCAGTGCCCGTATTCGTCGTCACCTCCTGGTTACGAGGACATTCCTGCAACCATCGCTGCATCCATTAATCATCCAGCGAATAGTTTTCCCCTGTTATTGGGTTATAAATCAATCTTTGGTGCGGAAAAACCCCGGTTTCATCGTGTCTCGGCTGCTTCTGATGCCGGATTAAGCCGGATAAACGGTGGCGACAACGATGATATTGATAGGGCGTGATATGATGTCTTAGGTGGCGCCAGAACACCGTAGAAAGTCTACCGTGTTTTCCGAAACCGTGAGTATGTAGCAAGATTTTCTGCAGTTGGACGAACTCATGACGTTTTTGGGCGAGAATTAGAGGGTCATTAGGATCATTAGACTTCCCTTTCTTACCAACACCTTTTCCTTTTCCTGTAGCTCCTTTGAAATTACTTTGATCTATGACTCCCCTCAGTGCCTGTTTTACGTCGTCACCTTCTTCGCCTTCAAAATCGTATTCGTCTTCTTCCTCCTCCTCTTCGTCGAAAACATAGTCGAACTCATTCGTGTCGTCTATTCCTAGTGGGTGAGTCCCAGGGCCAGTAGGCTGAGTTTTAGACTTACCTTTAGATTCGTCGTAAAACAAATTTGTACTGTTATTGAGTCTACTCCCTTTTGAGTTACTGTTTAAAGTCTTAGACTGTGACTGTTGTTTTTGTGCTAATTGTTTTCGCATTTCTAGGTGTTTCTTCACAGAGTTTCGATATGACTGCCAGGATTGGTTCATTGAAACAGTCGGCATTGAGGTTCTAGTAGTAGTTACAGCGTTTTTTACTTCCTGAACCTGATTCTGCTCTGTAACAGTAACTGGTTCTTGACCCTGGCCCATTTCAAGGTTAGTACCGTTACCGTTATCTGAACTATTATGTATACCCTCAGCACTGATATGATTCTAACTGGTCTACTGAGTCCCACTGCCAGATCTAGCCAGTCCCCATTCAGCAACCGTCCTTTGGACGGCCGAGCTATTGGAAACCAAAATCTTTTTTCTTCGTCTCTTGCCTCCGAGCCCGTTTCGTTGACTTGAACTTCCCCACGGCACAGCTTGAGCTTCTCGATGAAGATCGCCCAGACTTATGGTATTGGTTGAATCATTATCGAGTTCTGAACTTGAGCAATTATGGGAGCTTGTCAAATTGCTGTTGACATTGGTGTGGCTACCTTCAACTGTGGTTACTACTGTATCGGGTAAATTAGTAGCAGACTTTTTTGAACTTTTCGACGATCCTGTATCTGATTTTGACCTTACCGTGGCGTCTAAATGCGCACGATTGACCTATTAACTATATCTTTCTTCACCTTCATATGAATCAGATTCTACGTCTTCATCATCATCTTCTATGTCGTCATCATTATTAAATGGATTTGATCGGCAATCTGGTCCAAATTTTGAAGAGGTTTTGTGATTCGACCCTTCAAAATTAAATTGAAGATTTATTAAATTCTAATTACTTTGCTATTAAGGTTCCTCGGGAATTTCTCCCTCATCATCATCTTTTTCTTTGTTTAATTTGTCAGCCTGAGCCGCGGAAGCCCGCATTTACCAATTCGCTCTCGCCGGTAACGCACCCTCATCGCCACTGTAATCCGACTCGTCCGTAACCACTTCGAAATCGAGAAATTGGAAATTATCCCCTTGATTTGGTCTGGCTTTTTCGGCTGCAGAAGATCTCGCTTCTGCTGGTGGCTTCAAGGTCACAGGCTAGGCTGCTGCTGCAGCAGCTTTACTCTTGGGTCCAGGCAGAAGCTTGGGCCTGGCGGGATTGATAGCAGTAGTACCTCCAGGAATAGATTTAGGCTTGGCGGCTGCCTTATTCTTAGGCAGCAACTTGGGCCTGGCAGGATTACTACTATCAAGATTTGCCTTAGATTGAGATTTAAGTTTAGTTGCCCTAATATTACTCGAAGACTTTTTTAGCTTCAAGGCTGACTTCTTAGGAGTCACCTCTTCTTCTTCCTCTACCACATCTAAAAAATTGCTTCGCAATTATCATCCGGGTTTTGCAGCATCACCGACTTGAATATCTGGCATCTCACTAGTAGGGGCCTCGCTCCGTAACTACCAGCTAGGTTTCGCAGCATCAATTTGAACGTCCATACCAATACTCCCACCAACCCCCTCACTCACACGATTCTTCATTTTCTCCCCTACACTTTTCTTAGTTATTTTATCCAGTTCCAGTAATGCTCCGTGTACTATCGGTCTACCTCTACTCTTTTTTGTTACATGTTCCGAAGTACTATTGTGAACTAACTCTTTCACCAGTTCTGCTCTCTTCCTTTTCATCCGCTCTTTCTCCTCCTTCACAAGAGTTTTGGCCTCTTGCTTCAAAGCGTGTAAAGAGTTCTATTGATTTTTATTCAGTGTGTGATTATCATCCTCCCGGTGGAATCTAGCCGTGTCTTGGACAGAAGTCATCAATTCATCTTCGCCAACCTCTTCGGCTTCGGCCAATTTCGGCGTTCTTATGAACATTCCATGTGCTGGCGGAGCTACCCAACACTCGGGTTGGTTAGCTGTGATGGTGAAGGACTACCCTACTGATTGGGTACCATCTAATTTCACTTCCACCCATTAGAGGAAACCGGCATGACGAGTCTGCTTTTTTTGTGTACTATTTGAACCACTACTACTAGACTAAGAACTAGTATCTGATTAAAAACTCACATGCAGATCCAACAAATCAGTGTACCAATCCTTCGGCTGCCGGATTTTAGGATGAACTTCCGGATTTCTTTTCCTGTGTTCAATAACTCCTTCCCTCGTAGTTAATAGGTCATGCCCCCAGGGAATGTGTTCCTCACCCACTGGATTCTCCTATTCGTGGTTCTTCAGCATCGCGTGAACATCATCATGAGTCTGCGGTTGATTGTCTCCAGCAGTAGCATCCGAAGATTCTGTACTAGATTCACATCTCAATACCACACTACTTACCAAATCCTCGTCAAAACCAAGTGGTGGTAAAGCCATTCTAGTTGATCCAAAACCGATGTGTCTCACCACCGGCACCAAAAGAGTCATGGACCACCCCGCTGGCACCACCAATTCATCTACCGGAAAACCCATCTCGAATAAAACCTTATTTATGTTGGATTCGGGTTCATTCGCCGTCGCACAGGGAGACACAAAAGGATTTTGGGACTCGCGGTTTTCAACTACAGGCTTTTCCTCCGGTTCCGCTTAGTCTTTGTTGTGCCACGTGTCGCACGACAAATGATCCAAAACAGGGTCTCTCGGCGGCCGCATATCCACCCCCTAGGCTGCATTATCCGCTGCAGCAGCGTGCATGAGTCGTTCGTGATCTTGTCGGGTGGCGGGGACAAGAATGTCGTCCAATTCCCCGTCTTATAGAGTGCTGGAATGCATAAACGCGAAAACATCTTCTACACTTGGATTGGACTGGGCCATGCTCGGTCGCGTCATGGAATCCCAGAACTCTTCCGAGGAATTATTTGATTCTGAAGAATTTTCAGTAGTGTCTTTTGAATTTGTATTCACTTAGAGTATGAACGAACCAGTGCTATTCGAAGAAGTCTGACTCTATTCGGTACTAGTAGACTATTCATATTCATGATCATTCGAATCCTCCCCGTGATTCTAAACTGGAAGAGGATACCAGTGGTTCTGTAATTCGTGCGTATTGTCATCGTCGTGTTCAATATCATTACCCTTCAAACCTAAATACTGAGATGCTTCTCTACTCTTATCAGATGAATTACTATTAGCTCCAAAATATGACAAATTTGAATCAGAAGCTGCAGCTGCATTGTGTGACCCTTCTCTCTCAGGACTTGGACTGCTATCCCACAACTATTGTGAATCTTAATTCCTTTAATTCTAGTTTTAGATGGTAGCCAAACTCCTAACTAGTTTGTCCCGGTACATTCGTGCAAATACCCGACCCCGTGCTCTCTTCTCAGTTTCTTGTCTCTCTTCTTTTTGGGTTTTTTTCTTCTGGAATTTCGCTTTCCCCAAAGCTCTTTTAGTCTTATTGGTTTAGATTATGCGATTTACATCCTGTTCCTTGCTACAAAAAGACTTATTACCTCCCACATTACTACTGCTTGACGCCGTGGTGGTACTCTTAAGGTATTCTCTACGCGCTGCAATAGCCTTTCCATGGGCCCCTGCTGAATCCGAACCACCCTCACCACCCTTTTTAGTTACTGATTACACTCCTTTTTTGTATTGTTCTCCCCGTGTTTACGGCTTCGCCTTCGTTGACTTCAAGTGATTTTTGTTATCTAACAAAGCCAAAGCGCTTGGTGCCACATTAATATGACATTGATCAGAATCTTCCGGTATGAGACTAACGTGTTTTTCGGCGTCCAGTTTCATTCTATATCTCAGTATTTCATGCCATATCTCATCTCTGCTGAGTTCCCTAAATTCCAAACAGGTCAGAACGTAGGCATAAACAGTTTCACAAGCTATTTCCGGAGGTTCCCTCTTTAACTTCTCGTCAACTTCGAATATACGAGAATGCCTCAATAATTCGCGTAGACTGGTTTCTTCTTTTTTCGCACGTTTTATAGCGAGATTCTCCTAGAGTTGAAGCTCTTTATCAGCATTGAATTCAGCATGTCCTCCTTGCTCTGCGTCTAAATCGCTTATACCTGACCCTCTACCAGGACAACAAAAACAACAAATTTTAAGAACTTTTTTTATTGATTTTGTTACCGGAAAAAATTCTTGTTCAGCGGCTCACATCGAGAAAATAAACAACATAGGAAAGAGAGGAAACGTGACAAATGCCTCCAAAAACGTTATGTAAGATTGACTATCCGTGTGACTATCGTTTTGAATTGCAAAAATAATCCAGAACGTCAGAAGAATTAGGAAAATATACCCTACAAAATACGGGTCCAACGCGCTTGAATTGGACAAAAGCCTCCTAGATTCCCCAACCGGAACAAATATCACCGCTATCCCAGCAATCAACAAGGCGTGAACCGCGCTAACACCAATCAGCGTCGCAGGACCAACTTCCACAGCTCTGATGTACTTTCTGTTACGGTCGAATTTGTCTTCCGCTATAAAGTCGTACAACACCAAGAAAAACAAAGGTACGGATGTAGCAGACGTTATGATCCAAGATAAATTGCTCATCGACGACTTAATAATCGAAACCGTTACAGTACTAGGTTTTGAAGGTCCGGAATTATAATTTACAGCATCATCTGTAACTAGCTGTAGTTGTACCTCGCTTAGCGACACGTCACTCAGAATGTGCAGTGCACCCGTGAGAATTGTTTCACTACATAAATACGTGCCGAAGATCAACCACAGCGAAAGCACACCGTAGAGAATGGCTTGGATAGTGAGAGTCTGACTATCATTATTCATTGAGGATTCTGAAAAATCGAGTGGAAATAGCCCGGTTAGCGAGTATTTGTCGCCGTGGGCGTAACAAATACCGGGACCGGAGTGAGACATGATGATCTCGGAATATGATGATCTCGGAATTTAAGTATTATATTGTACTACAAGGACTAGACTATGAATTTATTAATGGTGAGCTATAAATACAACGAGAAACTATACTTTTCCACAAGTGACTCAGACTGGACCTAATACTCTAATCATTACGTACTAGTGATACGAATTATTTTCATATTGGATTTCAAATCATACAATAATAACTCTATATTTCAGGACCAAGAATCAAGAGTCATAATATACAAAAAAAAAGAGGGGGTTTTGACAACTATCTGTTCGAGATTATGTCATTGGTTGCACATAATGTTACTATTAGTTTTTTCCAATAAACAAGTTCGAAAGATCGCTTTAAATCTGTTCTCAACGTCATACAATTCCAGGATTTGTTCTCCATAAGAACTAAGTTCTAACCATCCAATCAGAGGATATCAAAATTTTATGTTAGTTACTCAGTAAATTTTTGTACATTCATTATGTTTAATATGGGTCTAAGTTCAGAAGCATCAAAGTTCTAGAATCTAGAAACTACTACTTACTAAATTTCTTAGCATTGTGCAGCAGGCGATCCCCCGCCTCCACCCAAGCCAGGACCACCTGGACCATTATTTTCGCGATCATTATTCGAATTATTTCTTTGTGTACTGTCCGCCATTTTCCGCGCTTCAGCGGCTTCTTGTGCCGCCGCGAGTCTTCTACGAAGCACTTCGAGGTCGTTTTCGGACATTTCTGAATCTGAATTAGTATTGATTCCAGAGCCGAGTCCTGTTAGATTCGAAAACAAGGACATAACCGAGGATTGGATACTGCTAGTAGTTGATTCTTGATCATCGGAATTGCCACATGATTGATCCCCATACATCACGTGGAGTAAATACATCGCAGGCACGGATAATACCGCGGAATTTGCTACCGCAGTGAGAAAAGGGGATTGGGAAATAACCTGATTTGTCTGCGCTAGTATACTGGTAGGATGCTGACCAGGAACGTGGGAGAGAAAATTGTGAGAGTTATTAATAGTGTGATCATGATTGGCAGCAGCAGCTGCAGCAGTCCCAGCCTGAGTATTATTACCCAAATTAGTTCCGTGATTTTGTAAACTATTGTTCAACTGTTGATTGTTATGTCTCCCCCGTTGTAACATTGCATTGTTCAGAAAATCAGCCAACAATTGAGCCCTATTGTTAGCCTGAGAGCCTGAGCCAGAACCATTCGGACTACCCAAATTCTGAGTCGTTGTAGTTGTGACAGTCTCACCATTTTCGTTCTGCGTAGTCTGCATTATCATAAAGCCACCGCTGACACCATGAATCTGGCCTTGACTCGGTGTATTGGTTTCTGTTGAAGTGCTATGAATCTGATTATCTTGACTTGACATTGCAGCGTTAGGATCAGTTCCAGCAGCTGCAGCAGAATTCGCTACGGAATCATGATTATCGGAGTTGTGCGCAGCACCCGTTGTTGCTGCTGCTTGAGATCCATTGACATGATTATCAATGCTGTTTCCCTGACCAACAGAGCCTCCCACTCTTAATCGATTTGGAGGTGCGCCACACTGCACCAGCATACTACCTAGAGACGACCCACTTCCACCGCCGCCGCCATGACTACCACCTGGACCACCTCCACCTCCACTTCCCAAATTATTTTGCATTTGTGCCATCATATTCTGGATCTCATTCTCCATGTTCTGGAAGATGTTGCCACCGAGCCCGCCAGCTGAGCCTGCTGCTGCATTACTTCCAGGTCCAGCAGAACTATTGAAAAACGGATCATTTGCGAAAAAATCGTTGAGAAGAGAGGGATGGTTGGAAAAGGAAGGCATGATTGAACCTTGCAAAAAAGACTTGAATCAGAATCTTTAGAAGACTAAGAAAATAATGCTAGTAGTAGTACTAGGCTTCAGATTTGAAGTTATTTCAGTTCATTATTTAATATGCAATAGCAATGTAAACCAATGAAGGAAGGTCGGACTCACAAAACCGATGCTGGTACTTCTTACTATATTAAATTCAACAGTGTCAGTACAATTATACCTAAATTAGGCAACTAAAGGCAGGCTCGCCAACTCAACTACTCTTTTCTCATACTAGAAATCCGCTCCGTCTCTTCATAGAAAAGACTTTAGTTACTCCAGCCACAACTTGTTTCAGTGACAAATATTGTTCAATTCAATTGACAAATATTATTGATCATCAGAAGATGAAACAGTCTATAATTATTAATTAGTTACAGGCTTAGTACACTGCTAAGCCTACCTCCCCTTCTTCTTTCTCCCTCCTTTCATCCTCTCCCAAGGCATCTCTTCCTCAACCACTCCCGCCTTATACTTATTCAAAGTCAAAGCCACGGCGTGATGTTCTCCTCCTTGATCCAATTTATAACTCTTACCCAACTTAATCAATTCATACCATCTCGCACACAGAAGGTCTAGATAGGCCTCCACAGACAATCCGGGATAGAGAGATAAGCCGAAGCCCTCATTCACCCCGATCACCGACGTGATCAAGCGGTCAGGGTTGTTGGGTGTGGGATAAAGAGAACGATTACCGGTTTCACTATCATCGTCGTCGGAATCTAGACAATTTCCTAGCGCGAAGGCTCCGGCACCCAGTCCAGCGGTCTTCATCTTGTTGAGATGAATCTTGCCTGGCATAACATTATTGTCATGTGAGTTATTACTATTTCCGTTAGACTAAGAGGATCGCGGACGATGTGACTTAGTTCCAGGATCTCCTCCGGCTTGCGGTGTTTATTAGATATTTGATGTACAAACCATATTGTCGGTGTCATTGTGAATTCCATTGGGTCCTTTACCGCGCTTTTGGGCCATAAGTTTCAACCCTATGGGGTCTATGTTTTTTAACTTCCCCCCAACAGCAGAAAATAATTGCTTCTTTACTTTTTTCGTGGGTTTTTAATTTTGTTGTTACTATTAAGTTTACTAGCCAGGCTTTAGTCCAGATGGACCTTGGGCTGCAGCTGCATAATTTACAGACACCGGGAGTGTCCGAAGCATATTATTATCAGTATATTAATTAACCTGAGACAGTTGAGACTTATGATCAGTTTTATGATCAGTTACTGTTGTTAGTTCTAATCCCAAATTATTTACAACACTAACGATACTTCCCCTAGGACTATTTGTAATAGGCGGTAAATGAACTGGACCACCGCCCTCAACACCGCTCCCCTCACCACTACTATCTTACTGTGGACCCATTAAGCCCCCTTCAACTACAGTTATCGATTAATTTCTTCTTTCCCATTTCTCTTATTCAATTTATCTCTATAATTCCTCCTATTATTCAATCAGATTATCTATTTCTCTTCTCTTCCTCAACCCAATATCTATCGCACAACCCGCCGTAAACTCGGGTTCACACTCTGTCAGACTCTCAACAACACTCATGATTTCCCCAACGTCGAATCCCAGATCGGCCAGATCTTGATGCGTTAAACCAACACTTCCAGTGGCATATTCGCCGTGGAGAGCAGACATGTAGGAGATAATAGAGGCACGGGAAGCACGATTCTGATCTTAATTATTATGGTCGGAAGACTACACTTAGTCAAATTTAATAGTACCATTAGGCTCAGTGCTCTGAATGGTAGAACGACGTCCATCCGAATCTGCGCGTAAAACTTGTTACACAGACTATGACTACTCAAGATCGAATTCTTTCGAGGAAATATTCTATACTACCAACTCGATTTTTTTCTTACTAAGTTTATCTTCGATTGCATCCTATTAAATATTACTGCCATAATTACCCTGATATTAAATTTGAGAATTTCGATCAGATGAATCAAACCCCGTCGGACCGTCAAAGCCATCAATGGTCTCCAAACTAGCCAATCTACTCAGTCGTGCCATCATCTCTTCATCGTGACAATCCTGCAACAGTTTTTGATACTAGTCTTCGATATTTACTGATGTTGGTGAAAATTTAGGGCTTTTTTCCGTTGGTGTTTTCGAACTTTTCGATTGACTTGCTAAGACCGTGGCAACATGATCTTCCCTGCCTCTTGGACTCTTACCAGGTGGGGCGCCACGAGTTCTCTTTGGGATAAATTGCAGTAAATCCATCTCAGTCCCGTTTTTGAAGGAATTTTCAACGCGATTGATGTCAGGAGCTACTAAACGAGCACCAGTTGATAACTCCTCTATCTTAGTCTAGCTTTTTTTCTCACTTATTTTAGACTCCATCATTTATTAAAGAGAAGAATGTTTTGTTTGTATCAAAATTTCTTCATTCTCATTTATGTGTTCAAGTTATTGTCCGGCATTATTCTCCGATGTCTCTTTACCAGCCTTCTTCTTGCTACCTTTCTTTTTGGCGGCTGCTTTTGCGCTCTTCTTGGCCATGTTATTATTCTTTGGAACTCCATTTACAGCCACTGATTCACCAGCTGTAACAGAGTCAGCATTTTCCTCCTCTGACTGAGACTCCAGTAATTTCTCTTCGTGTTCTTTCCTCTCTTTTTCTTCCTTTTATTATCTTTCCTATATCTTCCTCACTTCATCCTGACTCGGTTAATTATAATCATAATCCTTATATTAAGATTTTTCACTAATATTCCGTCCAAACCCCATCATAGCATCTGCTCCACGTTAAACCGCGACGTATTTCATCATCGCTGCAATCTCCGCCTCTGCTTCAGCACGTATTTCCGCCGAAGTCCGCACACGATATAAATCTGCCTACCCCCCATACACGTGGTCCTCGCGTCACATGGTATCGACACGGAAAATGGGATAAACCTTTTCTGTATCAGACAAATTATTCGATTCTCTCGCTTAGCCTTCTATCGTAGCCACCTTGGTTACGATCTGACTTGATCTACCTGGATCAGCTGAGGCTCGCGGGCTTCTCTGCTACATTTAAAACGGACTCATAGACATAGAAGGACCTGGACCATCTAACAAACCACCGGCTCCATTCTGATGCCCATTACTCGGTGTATGAGATTCATGAAAGCTTTGTGCGATACTTGCTCGTAAAGTTTGGTACCCTCCCGCATAGTTACTCAACCTCATAGCACCGGTGGGTGCCGCACAGACCTATATTTGACCACCGCGAGCCTAACTTTACTAAATCTAAGACTAATCCCGATTCAATGTTGTGTAACTACCTTGACCTCGTGGTGAGTTACCGCGTGATGAGGCATTCATCTGGTTCTGATGTATTGACTTTTAAGGACTACCCAGCATGATTGATCTCTACTACATTTATTAACCACCCAACCGACTTCCTCTCCGAGATTAATTATTCCCTTAGACCATACTTTTATTACGATTATTATAGGATTCTTATCTCAATCATATTTCTTATTCGTAGTCCCTTTTCATCTGTTCCTCTAATTGCCTTTGTTCCCTCTCGAATTGTGTTTCCACACAATCTTTTATCAAGTGTTCTTAATACGATCCTCTCCCATGTTTCTGCCTCTAATATCCACAGATCGCTGCTATTTCTCCCTTACAAATATAAACTCTTACCTATTGCTCGAATTCCACGATCTCCGATACAAACACCGGGAGATCTTTTGGTAACCCCTTGATTTTCAACTACTCCACCCCCTCCAAAAGACAATCCACCATGATATCATGCGGTTCTTGGATAGCAGAAAAGTGTTTCTCCAGACAGTTCGCGGGTTTAATAAATACTTCTAATCCTCCCGACTCTGTGGGGATTAGTCCCTCTTCGTTGCCCTCAACGTAAAGTCCCTACTCATCTCTTAGCCTATCCGCTATCTTTTGGAGAGTGGTTTCGTAGATGTTCCTCTGATAGAAGTTTCTCAGACATTCAGGGAACTCATTCCGAAGGAACCTGCCGTTGGGCACATTCCGTTTCCTCGACTTGCTCCGGGCTGTTAGTGGATTCGACTGCTGACGAGAGAATTCGATGTCAATAGTTCTTTGAACCTTATCTGCTTCTTATAGAGTGTATAAGATCCCCAATTGGTTTAGAGCTCCGCGAATGAATTCCATATCCCCGATTACCATATCAGTGACGAAATTCAGAGGGATGCCGTCTCATTCGAACCAGAATTCCAGCATCCCCGCTCTATCTTGGTTTCTAACCAACAAATCTTCCAGGGAAAATAGACCGATTTAAAGGTTGGCCCACTCCATGAGCGGGTCTTTGACACCGGCGAGGGTTTGGCGTTTGCGGATAGTCTCGAGGGAGGCGGAAGCGGTTGATGGCCTACCAGTGGTGCCGGAACTTGAACGTCTACCAGTCACGCTAGTGGCAGTGGACGGCCTACTCTATGACACAGTTGGTTGTACTGGAACTCCTGTGACAACTCCGGTACTACTCCGTTTATTGTAGTTCGCTTGCTGGGCTTTCTCTGCTGCCGTTAGCTTTACCGGCTTTACTTTAGCAGCGGCAGCCTCTTCCTCAGCTTTTTTCTTCTCCGCCGTTTGTTACTGCCAATAGAATTCCTCTTCCCGTGTACATTATCCCTGCGACGCTATAAGTATATCTACCTCGTTTCTTTTGTGTCGCTCAGCGAACCGATTCTTCTTCTTCGGTTATGTCATTTCCTTTTCTTCAGCCTATTCTTTCATCACAATCATCTACTTCTATTACTAGTAATATTCAATCAATTCAGGACTGTCCATAATTCTCGCTAGTTTCGCTTTTTCTTCTCTTTCATGTTCCTCCTCGACTTAATTTAATTGATTGAGAATGGATTATCCTATTCTCTTTCTTCGCCTTAGTTCTTCGATGAGAATGCGGTGGGGCTGCTTTTCGTCGGCAAGCATTTCTCCTTTCGAATTTTTTAGGCATTGGACGAAAACGCGTTTTGGAATGTAAGTTCCGTATTTATGGGGAGCCATAATTTGATTATTTGTTATTATGCTTAACTAGCCTTACTAGATAAATTTAGAACTTTTAACAATAAAACATTTTAAATAATTAATATAGTACTATAGCTCAGCTGATCAGAATCATATAAATATGCCCAGTTTTAACTACACTATCGTGTAGTGCTGAAATATTTGTCCATGACAACAAAGTTCAAAGCCAATAATTGGCATTAAGAAAAAACAAGGCCTAGAATTGAATGAAAATCGAAAAAGAGAAACAAATAACAAAAAAAAGCATGGTAAAACCGAACCGAAGGACCAGGTAGACAATGAATTACTAGATGCTACAATATCATGATCTCCACCTCTATATCTAATTCAAAAAAATCTCTTTCAGAACATACTATCAAAATCACTACAAACTCAATTGACAATAATATTAAAGCCTCCAAGTCTATTAAATTTATATGTCCACGCTTGTACTACGTGACGTACTATACTTCATCGTCCGACAAAATCCTACCAAACTGGTATAGACCTTATCGTTTCCCTTTACACCCTCCTTCTCCATCCTCTCCAATAGATACAGCGCCCAATCGGGATCGCGAGCCTTTACACACGTCTGAATCAACAAACTGTACGTGTAGGCAGATATCAACTGTCTAGTCTGATGAGAGGTTTGGTTAATAATACCGTTTTGGTTGACCTTGACCTGAATATTAGGCTTGGTACTAGCCTTAGGAGATTGCTCAGCTGTAGTCGCTGGAGACTCATCTGAATCAACTTTAGCAAATATATCATCAGAATTATTGACATCGATAGAATCATCGACTTCACACGAGTCTAAATTGTCAGAAGAATCAACATCTAATTCTTTACTGCAACTATTATGCTTAATATCCTCACTAGTAGCCAGACTTACCAGCTTGTCCAGCTTCGCAGACACATTCTCCAGGTCTCTCAAAATCTTTTTGGCGTGAGGAACGTTCCCCAACTTCGCACTCAATTTCAAAAGTCTATGGTAATATCTCCCAACAACTTGACTCTGAGTTAATACAGACTCTGACTTAACATTATTATTCAATGTCATCATCTCTGTCGAGAAAGCCCTGCTCTTCAGATAGAATTTCTCGTGATATTCCTCGTGAAAAGACTTCGCCAAGTTTGCATAATAAGTTTCATCGGCGGAATCAACGGTGGCATTCTGCTTTTCCATGAGACACAAATCTATGAGATTTTCATAGATACTGAGCAATTGAGTGGTGACGAAGCGTCCTTTAAAACTGTATGATAAATTTGTAACTGTAACTACTTCTTTATTAGTAACTGTATTACCCTCTGTTATAATTATCTTTTGAAATTCCTCGACCAACTCCAGCGCTAAAGAGAGAGATTTCTGTTTCCCGCACAACGAGAACATAATCTAAAACGTCTTCACGTTGAGTTTGGACTCCTCTTTCATACTCAAATACAGCTGTAACGCTTTTTCTACTGCATTTTCCTTCAGACAAATCTTCAAAACTTCATTATAAATAACAGTAGACGGTGAAAAATTGAATCTCAGAAACATGTCCTCAAGAAAACTGAGGGCAAGAGGGAGATTAGCTTCGGAGTCGCAATGACAGAGTGAAATTAGGTGTTTGAATGTGGATTGGAATTCTTGCGTCAAAGGAAGTTGAAGTTGTGAATCTGTCTTACTACCTTCAGAATCAATGTGAAGTTCAGATTTATTCTCAGCAATTAGCTACGTATATCGAGGCAGCGCTTGTTGAAGTGTCTCGGCATTTTGAACGCTAGCATGGAGATCTAGAGGCCTGGAGCTACCTGCTCCTATTGATGATTGCCGAGGTCCAGAGCGCAAAATTACATCATCAGCACATTGATCTGAATCAGACTTTGAGCCTAAGTTCCCTCTTATTGCAGCTGCTGGAGTAACTGACGAAAAGTGTCTTAGACTTCTGGCTCCACACAGACTCAATATACGGAGTCTCACTCTGAGTGCAATGTCAAGAGCAAGCTTTTTAGCAGCAGAATTAGGTCCAGAAGGTCCCATGGTGCAGATTGTTAATGAAAAATTAGATAGATTTATTAGATACAAATTACATTATCAATGTCTTTGTTACTAGCGAGTCAAAGTCTAAAGCTGGTTGCAGGGAGTAAATAGTTACAAACTTCAAAGATAATTGTCTAATTTTGAGGGCCAATTACAATAATTATCATATACGTTTACAAGTGATTCTGGGATTTTGATGCGGCATTTTGATTCTGGTCATCGCATTTTAGAAAACACTAAACCTAGATACGGAAATCACGGACTCAGTAAGGTCTCGTTATACGAAACGTACAAAATTTAAAATTCTGTTTCGAGTGTACTATGATCTTTAATTGCTACGTTCCTCCGCAACACTGTTTTTCGTAAAATCGATTCAGAAGATTACCACTATCAGAGTCCTTATAATTATGAATTTTCTCATCGTCGTCCTCATCCTCTTCGCCATGGGCCCCGAATGCCGATGCAATAGCACCGTTTTTTCCTGTCAATGAAAAATTTCCACCCCCACCATGCCCTTGACTATTTGCTACGTTCAGACTTTGCTGTAATATTTGTCTTTCCCTCGACTGTCTGATGCACTTCTCCGCGACTGAATAAAACAGAAACTGTATGGCTTGTCCTTGCGGTCGTTTTGCGGAAGTGAGGAAAAAAGGCATCCCCTTTTGATCGGCCCATTTTCGAGCTGGATCAAGGTATTTGTCGAGTAAAAATTGTTGGTTCTCCACTGAATTTACATCAGATTCAGATCCGGACGGTCCCTTATTATTGCTATAGTAACTCTGTGTCACCTTTGTCATTCCAGCTGTTGAGCTACTATTCAAACCTCCCTGGTCAAGCAATTCCCTCAATCGATTAGTACTGTTACCTGAAACTGTGACATCTTCACTAACGTCTCTCGTATTTAATATCGAAGAATTCGATTTAGACTCATTCCCCCCACCACCCAATAAACTATCTTCTTTACACCCCACCAGCACAAACGAGCATCTATCGTTATACTCCCCAACTTTTTCCATCCACCATTTTATCCGCACCCATGACTTCACATCCCCAACGTCAAACACCAACAAGCACACGTCACCCTGTCTATAATAAGTTCCAGACATATCCGCGAACCTCTCTTGGCCCGCAGTGTCGTAGAGAAAAAGAGTGACGTCCGTGTCCTCCACGGTGACGGATTTCTGCAGACAATCACACCCGACGGTGGGACCGTGACCTTCTTCGTCGGCGGAGTAGACGTTGCGAACGAAGCGCTCGAGCAGACAGGTTTTGCCGGCGCCGGCGGAGCCGGCGACGATGACACGACCGCGGAGAGAAGGCATGATATTATTATTAGACTCAGAGTCAGGTCGTCGCCGTCGAAGGTATGATTTTTATTAATTTAGATTTATTAGATTAGATTAATACAAGTAGAGTCCTGCGACATTGTGCTCAGAAGACTTGGGTTATGAATAGAATAACTGTACGTCTGTATAAATTCTTTCGCAACAACAGGTCAATCTTCATCGTGCAATTCATTTAGAATGATTGCGGTACTGATTCCCGAACAATTTCCTGACAACCAAACACAATCAGAATCCGTGAATCTATTATCATAACGTTGCAGTAATATCATTCCACATTGATCAAAATAATACTATGCAGGTTGTTAACAGAGGCATTCAACCACTCTGATGGTGATTTATTCTTGGATATTCATTCTGTATATAGAAATGTGACTACTAACAGAGATAAAATATAATTTCAGGTACATTTAAATATAATTTCAGATGCATTTAAATATCATTTCAGTTGCATTTAAATAATCATATGTGACAGTTAGGTCGGGTATCTACTTAGATATATCTTTAGGACCTGCATTTAAATAACCATCTGTGTTGGATCAGGTATCTACTTACTAGTACTGGTATCTACTGACCGTCACGGAGTCTGTAAGTTTAAATAGTGTTCTAGGGCCCTCTCATTTCCAGTGGATTCAATGGCCCCCAGAGTTCGATCACTTTAATAATTTTCTTCTCAACGTCAGGCCGCACACGCCCATTAACAATAACAATAGGGTTGCAACGCTCTTCGATGTAAACAACATACCAGTCTTTTTCGACGCCCCAGCGTATCCTTTTACAAATTTCATAATAGCGACAGTAGTTGAACTTTCGATAATCAGTACGTAATTGAATTTGTGAATACTTTGATTCTATATCCTCACGGCTACCTAAAGGGAAATGCCTTCGAAACTCATACGACAGAATGTTATCGTTGACAGTCCACTTCTTAATAGTTGCTTCATAGCCTCCTATGGGACCTATGGTATCATACGCGGGCCATTGAGGGCCAATCAAATTTCCATAACCGAAACGAAGTTCTAGGGTGTTCATTTTCTGATTCACCGGGATTATGAACTCATTCAGATTCTGCCGACGCGGATGCTGATCAAAATATAGGAATGAATCTTCTAAACCCACTAGCGACCTTTCAATGGTAACTGCTTCTTCCGCTGGCAATGTTTGCACTTGCAGTCTTGCCAAAAATTCTGAGACTGGAGGCTCCAGTACTACTACTACTTTTGCATCGGAAGTTACTCCTGGAAATCTCCATATCTTTCCGACTTGACCCAGCACTTCTAAATCTTGTTTTAAAATATTAAGGTGCTGAAAAACGGTCTCAGCACCATTTTCGACTACGTATTTGATAATTTCTTTTCCCCAGATGTTATATTTAGCTCGATAAGACGAGATAGCAGTGTAGCTGCGACAGTTCTCACTGGGATTCAACAGTTCTTTTGCTTCCTCAAGCTTGTCAGTGGGAACGGTGCCGTCCATTGGCAGGAGTGTGATTTTATCAAATAGTCTGTTTGTTACAGTAAGAGCATCACATTCAGAGTCAGGGCCCTCCAACTCGTGTTTCTGTGCTAGCAATTTATGGCGTACGTCCTTAAATGTTGCCATAGAGTCAAATTCTGCCTTGAGTAGACGATCTTTGTTCCCCATAACATGAGGAAATTTCATCTCGTAAAAACAACACTGAGAGATCTTAAATTCAATTGGATCTGACATTAATGGTCTAGAGCCAATTGAATTCTTTTGCTTTTCGCTAGTCACGTAATCTCCTAGAAATTCAATCTTTATGTAGGAGATACCGTTAAATTTCTTCATCAAATAAGCTTCCAATGCTATTTCTACTGTGTGCATACACAGTCCTTGGCATAAACCACTAACTAGGAATTCATCACCTTCCTCAAGAATACCACTTAACTTTAAATCGCCAACATCTGGAAGATCCGAAAGTCTAAATCTCTGTTGGTGTGGAATGTTTATGAACACATCAGGATCTTCTGCAGCTTTGTCTAGTTTCCACTGCATACGTCGATTATTTTCCTCTGAGTACTCTAACGTCTCTCGCAATTGTTGCAGTTCAGCTTGGGCTTCTGCCAATTTATCGTTGGCTTTATCTAATTCAGACTTGTAGAACTTCAACTGTGCCTCTAGTCCGTCTGAATCTGGGGATTCTGGCTGAAGTTGAACTGAAGATTTTAGTACTTTATTTCTTTCCTTACAATGAGATTTCAGTACATTTTCCTCTTGCGTCGCGCAAAGGGCAGGATCCAAGAGAGGTAGAAGAAGAGTGATTATAACTGCTAACATAATGATACTATTGTTATGAGCGTTTAAATCTGCTAGTAAGGGGATTCGAACAATCGTTAATTTAGACACGGATGTTGTTATTGTTTTTCACTGTATCAAAACCTTCGGATGCGTTTTCATCTGGAATTAGTATGGAGAATTGGAATAGGAAAGGGATTAAATTGAATGAAATTAATTGACATTTTCATATTTTGATTTCAGGATGGGGAATTTGATTTCTTTATATTTCTATTACTACCAAAATCTTTTCACTGTCACCGTTGGGAAGGAGTTACATTATTATAAATCCGAACAATTAGTTTAAATTTTAGACGTCAACTTTATTCCTTATTTCCTATTAGTTGCTACTGTGTTTGTAATATATTCAGATGACCAGTAGTCTACAGTATTCATATTATCCTTAGATTTTACTATCAACAAAGACTTTTCTAATAGTAGTACTACTAATAAATTTTCTGAAAACTATTTAATGCGAAACGCGACAGTCTCTATGCACAAATTAAATATATATTATAGACCAAGCAAGATGCTCAGCAAGTTAAACGCGTCGACAGTCTCTTAGATGCACATAATTGACAAATCAAATACTATAAAATTGAAACTACCAGTGAGGCAAACAAGTGTCAAGCAATGTGCTTGAACCAATTTTTTAAATAATAAATACATTAATTTTCATCCGAACTTCCGGAAGGAGCGTTGTACCCCGGAACTCCGACCGGCGTTGTTTGGCGGAACAGGTTAAAGCCGGGGCCACTAGGCACCCCGGGTGCACTATTTGGATTTCTACCATTACCATTGCCACTAAACGGGATTGTGTGCCGATTGAAATTCAAATTCTTCTGATTCTGAGTCTGATTATTATCATCTTCAAATACATTGTCGCCGCTGAAGGGCTGTAACTGTTGAAAGGGCTTTGGTTGAAAAACTCCTGTCGTAGTAGGATTACCTACTCCTCCGAAGGGTTGATGTTGCTGTTGCTGAGGGAATGTTTGAGGCTGTGGTGCTGGTCCTGGCTGATGAAAATTACTATTTTGTGGTTGAAAACCACCGTTTTGAAATTGTTGTGGCTGACTCTGAGCCTGAGTTTGAAACGACGGTTCTGCTTGGTAAAGAGCGTAAGTTCTACCAGTATTGTTGTTAATAGGATTAGCTTGACTCTGAGCTGCAGGTTGATCAGAATCATTACTTTCCTGACTTTGCCGGGTAGCGGATGCACTTCGAGTGCTGAATGGTAACCAGCTTCTCATTGAATTGAAAATACCGCCACCATTCCCATTCTGACCCGGGCCAAAATAATTGTTTCCATTACTATGTTGTTGTGGATAAGGATTCGTCAGTCTGTCTTTCGACCAACTAGGCTCCTCCTCTGAAGGAAAACCAACATAACTACGATTCTTATAATAACTGTTACTCTGAGGTTGAGCTGCATTTGTAGAACTCGGGACTCCGGTTAATATTCCACTAGCAGATGAGACATCTGAATTGGAGGGTGTAATTCCGTTTGCCATCGTCGATGTCGAGGCGTTATTTACGTCACTCACGTAGGGACCAGGCGGAGAATCTTTATTGAAATTACTACTACTATGCGTTCCGGCATTAATATTATAATTTAAATCCCGGTTTTTAGAACTACTTCTGCTATTCGAATTAGACTTGCCAAAGAATCCTCTTTTAAGAAATTTCACTGTGAAGAGGAAGAAGATAAACAGCATGAAATTTTCTACGGTCAGGAGATTTTGGTAATCTTCTGGTATTGTATGCACGATGCTGTCAGTGATATTTAGACAATAACTTTTAGCAGACTCCATGTACTTACCAATCATTTCAGTTATGTTACTCGCACCACTAGAGCTGTAATTTTCGAAAAAACTCATACCAGTCCATGTGCTACTAGAACTTTGGCTGTAACTCCAAAAACTTGCATACGAAGATGATGATGACCTTGAAAAACTTCCCAAAAAGTCCATGGAAGAACCCAAATTTGGAAATATATTAAACATCCACGATGTTTCTTCTTTCTTCCCGAATATGTAGTCGTAATTCGTCAAAAGCTTCGTGCGAATGTCAGGATATAAATTCCCATTAACGTAGCTGCCGATGTTGTTCCAAGTAGATGAAACCGAAAGAGGCTGGAATTTCGTCGTGGGAGGTTCTGAATACGATGTCAACGAGGTTACAAAACTCGGGATCAACCAGGTTGTGGAACTCGTCCAGGTACTAATGTTACTGTAATTAGACTTAGTGTAACTAGTAGTACTACTAACTTCAGGCTCTTTCCACATCCCATCTGTTGCCCAACGTTTGATAAAGCTGGGGATAAACGCTTTTGCATAACCTTTCCAACTCGATGATGATGATGATTTGTTTTCTTGACTATTTAACTTCGATGACGAATAATTAAACCAACTACTAGTACTATCTGGCTTAATATTAACCGGAGATGACCATTGGAACACACCCGTGCCCTTTGTTTTACTGTTTAAACTACCACTAGATTCCGATTTCCCACTTTTACCAAACCAAACCCCACTATATTTTTCCTTAAACTCTTCCCAATACTTTTCCACATGCTCCACATGCTTCTCCCAATGTTCCTTAGCCCATGTCCCAAACCTCTCCAGCCTCTCCTCCAACCCAAATCTGACCCAAATGTGTTGTCTCAAAATTTCGTGCAAGTTAACTCCCGTATATTTCAGCACGACGTTCTGGATGGGAACGAGAATGTAGTTGATTGCGAAATTGTACACTGTGGTGATGGTATTACACATCTTTTGGACTACGTAGGATGGGAATTTTTGGAAAATATTCTCATAAGATATTAGATTTTTCCATGAAAAAACCTCTGTCAAAGGTAATAATATGCCAGAGATTCCTCCAAAAGAGGAACTTGAGAACCATTTCGGAAAACCAAAACCATTACCAAATAACTTTGAAGAACCCCAACTTCCTCTGGATGACGATGATGATCTCCCACCTTTGTCAGGCCCATCAGATTCCCACCATTTCTCGTCATTATCTGGATTATCGAATTCCCCCGGTGTTTCCAAATTTTTTCTGCCCGGTTTCCACGGTTTTCGCCGTTGTTCTCTGAATTCATGCTGGGCCAACAGGAAGGGTTTTGGTCCAATTATGGGCTGAAATTGAATCAGCTTCTCGAGACTCTCTTCTTGAGACTGTTGTGGGGACTCAGTGTTAAATTTTGAATTAATATCCGTTGAAGTTACAGTGACAGTTTCAGAAGTCTTTGTAGCTGCAGAATTATCATTCTTATTTTCCTGGTCCTCTGTTACTAAGTTCTGTGACTCTGACGAGAGCTTCGACAATCTTTCCTTTTCACTCATCTCTTTGCAACCCGACCCAAGCTCGCAATAAACACTGTTGCTACTTGTTTGATTAACAACTTTCCCTCCACCATCACTGCCATCAAAGTTCCCTAAAAATGAAGAAAAGAAATTCTTCATTTTCCCACTAATACTTTTTTTCTTCATCTTCTCATGATGAGTCTTCAGCACCGTTGACGCATAAATACTGGGAAACTTAGAGTTGGTTTGTCGGTGCAATTCGTACTCCTGCGATTCTTCACCGTCGTGGGTATTGAGGAGAGGAGGAAAGATTGTAGTAGTACCAGGATTTTTTCCATTGTTCGGATTAGGAGGACTTGGAGAAAAAGGCTCACGATAACGCTTTCCGGTGTTCGGATTAATAAATTTTAAAGGAGGAGTTACTGTACTAGTTACAGTTGTTTTTGGATCTGGTCCATAATCGACTTCTGCTCCTTCCGCATCAGCTTCAAGTTCCAAGCTCTTTTTAGTGTAATGAGGAAATGAATCATAGTTAAACATAGTGGCGTCTGGTTCGTTTATTGAATCGTTATCTAGTAATGCTAAATTTGACTTTTCACAGTCACTCATCATCCTTGATAGCGTTTCATTCCCACTGGTCCAAGTTGAACTCGAATTTTCATTTCTAAAATCCGTCGTATTTGTACTAGCAGTGCCACTATTTAAATCCAATTTTGACATTGCAGCCGCTAGTAGTACCTCTTGAGTACAATTCCTGAATAGACTAGTATCACTGTTCTTTCCCTTTCCGTTAGTTTCACCGGCCCCCTTCCACCGCCCTGCTCCTCTTAAATTAGCAGTCTGACTAGTCTTGACAGGCTTCCTCCTATTATCAAACTCCTTTTGTGAACCACTGTCAGTCTGAGTGTAGTCTAAGGTCACAAGTTCTAGAGGGTCAAACCTTTTTCCGCTCTTTCTCGTTCGCTGACGGATCTCCACGGGCCGGCCCAACGCCCATTGTGTCCAGGATTTTCGCGGAGCGTATTCGGGAGGAGCTGGTCCAGGATCCCGATCGGACACACCATCTTCATTGACATGTGGACCAACTGTTGAACTTGATACTTTGCTATTATTAGTACTAATATTAAAGTTTCTCTTTGACGTTTCAATCTCCGCAATTTTCTTGGCGCGTTTTTGTTGTTTCCAAAGTTTCACTTTTTCCTGTTTCTGTTGGTACGTCAGAGAGGAAGAGGATTTTGATAATAAGTCCGAACCGGTCTTCTCTTCTGAATTCAGACTGAGATTATCATCAGTAACTGTATTCCCTAATGGATTAAATCGATTTTTAACGAACGTCGAACTGTCTAAGTTTAACGCAGTAGTAGAATCTGATTCACTTAGACTATTAGACTTAGTATTCATATCATAATCACTGTCACTGCCTAGGAAATTTTCAAAACTAATATGATTCAGATCTCCCCTCAGTAATTTTTCTTCTTGTTTTCTGCTCCACTCCTCTTCCAAACTGACGGTCACACCAGATTCTGAGTCCCGAAGAGGATTGATACGCGTCGTAGTAACAGATCTCAATGGTCTCGAAATTTTGTGGACAGTCACATCAGCTTCCGAATCATCATCGGAATCATATTCTGACATATATTTTGACCTACTAGGCGCTGGCACTCTCCATGGTTGGAGATTCAAAACATTCATGCTATTCAACTTTTTCTTAGACAGTTTTAGCTCTGACATAGATTTTGCCTTTCTCTGTCTTATTTCTCCCGCCCGATGCTTGGCCATCGCTTTTTGACTGGCTATATCTCTAGGACTCGCTGTAATACGATTTGCTGTCCAAGCAAGTTTATTATAATTAACAGTTACACCGGTTATAGGAGTACTACTACTGTAGTCATTGTTGAATTTATTATTAATGCCACTGTTACTAGAAGCATCAGTGTTGACAGCACTGTAACTACTACTGGGACTAGATCTCAGAATTTCCCGGTACCTTCTTGCCGCTGCCAAACTGTCCACATAATGCGGTGACGATTCAGCAGGTTTAATATTAAATGATAATCGGGACTTCATATTATCAATATTATAATTTTTGACACGTCGACGTTGTGCCGGAACTTTTTTCAATTCAAAATCCCTTGGTCCAGATTTCCTTCTTTTGGAATCTACATTAGAAAAAGAAGAAGGTCCCTGCGTAGTAGAGTTGTTACAGTTTCCTGATAAATTTGACATGGCGTTGTATCTGGAATAACTTTTGCTGGTTTTCCATCCGCGGCCGTTAGCAATTGTACTCCCAGTTTTAGTACTACTACTATTCGGATACAAATAATCTTCACTGTATTTCTTGAAAGAAACAGTACTATCAGATTCAGCTGACGTGGATGTAGTACTACTACCTGTTGATGCCAGTGAATCAGATGTAACAGTTGCACTAAATTTAGCTTTATAGGAAGTTCTTGCACCATCCTGACCGGGATAAAGATTAGCTGAAGCTAGTTTAGACCAATAAGAAGGTGCAGAAGCCTGCCAGTGCTTACTAGATTTGTTCTTTGATTTCTTCATTTTATATAAATTGTCCCGAAATTTCCGTTTTAAAATACCGCTAGTACTTTTATGGCTGAGTCTGGATTTTGCCAATTTACTAAAATTGTTATTTTTGTTGACGCCAACGGACAGTTCCGAATTACTGTAATTCCAACTATATTCTATTGCATCTGACATTTTCGGATGCTCCTTCAGATTCAGAGGGTTCCAAGAAGGTAGTCGCGAACTCGATACTGAATTATTCCTTAGACGTTGAGATATATAATTACTATTATCTTCACTTGTAACAAATTTAGACGTGGATAAAATGTCCCATTCATTTTCGTGCACTAATCTCATTTTCTTCCTAGAAGCAGCTCTTGATTTTTTTGATTTGGTAGAAGTCTTAAGACCCCTAGACTTTAAAGTAGCTCCACTGGTACTACCAGTAACTGAATCCGATGAAGAGCCAAAAGCAACCGACATCACCCAATATCCGAAAAAAATCCAAACAGCCCAAGCCAGGTATGTTGTCATTGAATTACTACTTGAACTACTATAATTATTCTTCCCTCCTGGCCCAAAATTTGTACCCGGTCTGTCGGTACCATTGAATCTCCCGATACTATAATTCCACATGGAATTCAAGCCCTTGTGTGGCTACTTACTAGTATAATTGATCGTCCGATTAATATCGAAGCCACCTGACGACCCATTTAGCCTGCCGGTAAAAGGGGGAGGGCCTCGCAGATAACCGAGTTGGAAATTATTGTTGAGGACCTTACCTGCTGTGAATTGGTTTGGTACAGTTGGAGGACCAGGTCCTGGGTTATAATTGTAATTTGAATTTCCGTTGTTGTTGTTGTTGGTGTAACTGTTATAGTAACGGTTTTGTTGCTGTTGTGGCATCATCATGTGACGTCCACTACTGAATATAATGTTAACTTAATGATTCACTTTCTTATTAAATTAATTGCTACGGCAGCGTATTTAAATCATAGATATCAATCGCAGTCTAGTAATAATAATATCAGATGGGGTAAAATGATCGAAAATTTCACAATAAGAAACCTGGATTATTTGAGATAGCGTTAAATGTTAGAGAACGACCATAATTCATTAGAGAACGAGCATTCATTAGAGAACGACCAGTCAATGTTAGAGAACGACCATAATTCATTAGAGAACGACCATAATTCATTAGAGAACGATTCATAAATTGAAACTGAGAACGATTTGTTATTTTTTTTCAGAATCAATTACACCGATTCTGATCACTCCGTAGTAACAGTAGTACCTCTTAAACGAACAGCCTAGATCTTTTTTTTTTTTTTCGATACTACCCTGTGCCAATAATATATCTTCTCATTGAAACAACAATACAATTCCCGCACATGAATCACAGGAATTGTTAATACTTCAACTATAATAATATAAAACGTGTTTACACCCTTTGGGGTATTACAATTTCTTAGCTATCAAAGCATTTGTTCGACCATATTAACAATTCCTTGAGCCATAACAAATATAATTCTGAAATCACAATAATAATATATCTTCCCATTGAAACAACAATACAATATCCGCACATGAATCACAGGAGTTGTTAATACTTCAACTGTAATAATATAAAACGTGTTTACACCCGTTGGGGTATTACAATTTCTTAGTTATCAAAGCATTTGTTCGACCAATCCGCAGCTTTATTAAAGTCTGTTAACATATCAAGATATAATAATGAAGTGAAGAGAAGTAATACGATTGAGATGTATGTGCATGATCCCCTCAGGAGATATCTTTAATAATAATATCGTGCTATAATAATAAAAACTACTGAGATGCTTTAAATTTGTATCGTGAGAAAAGAAAGACTAGTAGTACTACCTGGTATTGACTTGTGTACCGCTGTCTTTTGTTTAACACAACAATGGCAATGATAGAAAAATAGATAGATTCAGCCCCGAGAGGGTCCGAATTGAATACCGCGCGACAGTGACGAAGTCAAAGTCAGCGATACCCGAAAAAATAAATCAAGTATTAGTAGTACTGAGTTACAGTATTAGTAGTACTAGTACTGAATAATAAGTGTGCTGCTAAGGTCATGTTAATCGTTACTTGAAATTTGCCAGGCTTACATGGTTACTAATTAGATAAATCCATCGTGGTCAACAACCACAGATTCCACGGTTCTACCATCTCTCGCAAGGACGTGACTCAATCGAATTGAATACCAACTGCAATAAGCTGATCTTCTGACACCTATCGGAGTAAGAAATTTTCCCATGTAAAGAGAATCAGTCCCGACCTCCATCTTCAGAATTGTACCTACATCACTGGTTTTGTAAGAGAAAATCACACTTTCTATAGCACGCTCGTTACGCTCTTCAAAACCATTGATATTGTAATAGGTTTCGTGGATGTAAAATTCTAGTCTAAGTTTGTCATGATTTATACGGATGTCCATAAATGTACCGCGAATTTCTTTTAATATATTTAACATCGAGTCATCTGCATCTCTGTCCGGATAATTATCATCGTAATCTTGCTCCCCACGGAATTTTCCGGCCAAATTCAAACCAAAATACCTCCTTTCATAATACTTCATAAACCCCAAAAAATCATCCAACTTACTCTCAGCACGCCCAGAATACGTAAACCGCTCGTCTTCTTTTTCATGCAGCAGACTAATAACTGTAGTAATAAAATGTTTCTCCTCGTTGCGGTTCAATTTCACTCCAAGGCGATGAAGAGTAAGTAGGTTAACAGCTGATTTGTCTTCTGATTTGTCTTCAGATAAAGTCAATTCGTCGTCCGCATTTTCAATACACATTTCATAATCCACGCTGTTGCACAGGATCTTGGAGCCGAGAAGCAATTTAAAGTTCACGTCACCATGAAACACAGATTCATCCAAATATCGGGAAATCTCCGTGACACTGTCAAAAAAGCCGTGCTTTATGGTATGTTTCCCTGAGACATCTACGACATCGACAAGAAACCTCCCTTTGTCGTTATTCACTTTAATATCATCTGATAATTTATCTGCCCCATTGGTAAATACCAGCACCAAACGTAATGGAAATGTTCCACTTTCCTGAAACTTATTATGAAAAGTTGCCAAATTTCTATCATAATCAGGCACCAGGCTTCTTAACTTAAAGTTATTATATCTGTCAGATGACCCATTCCTACTTCTAAATTTATTATATTCGGACTCAGGTAGTAGCGTGACAAATTTATCAGTGTCATTTAAGACTTCCTTATGCAACTGTTCTACCGTCGCAGGCTCCACACCCTTCATGACCTCTGGAAGTGATACAAGTTTAGGTTCAGAACGCAGAAAATAATAAACATCTCTTAGATTTCGATACCAACCCGTTGCCAACACTTCGTCAGAAATTTCACCGTCTTCCTCCACAGCCGACACGCTTACAAAAACTCTTCGATATACAAACGTGAACACCAGAGGATTATCTGCAGATAAACCTTCGCCTTCATCCCGCATTAGAGGAAATTCATAAGAGCGATCCCGCAATATTCTTGCTCTACGCGCTCCATTGACCCAAGATGTAAGATCACAATACTTATCTGCGTGATCTAGTACGTTTATCGACTCTCCATGGAACAACAGATCAAAATCAGAATCATCCAATTCACGATGGATTTGATGATGATCGCTAAGCCTAGTATGGGGACTAGTACTACCGATTGCATTGACACCTTTCACAAGCCATGAGTCTAGTTCCTGGACCCGACAAAAGATACGAACGGCGGCCATACAGTTCAAGCCATGAGTGTTATTGGAAGAAAGCAGGATATTGTTGGAGGAATCCACGATTTTTATGTAGACACGATCATTTATGGAAGGTGTCGCAATCATAGAGAGCGAAAAACTCGGTGATGCGAGCAAGATTAATGTCAAAAGAGTATCAGAGAGAGTTTTTACCATTGTGGTTTTATAATCAAAATTCGATTAATATACTAGTTGTTAAACTAAGCAAGGATTGTTACAATTTTCTAGAATTATAGAGTGGAAGCAGCGTTTTTTTAACACAAGCTTGTGAAATGTTTCTCTGTAATAACGCGAATCATATTGGATAGATATTTTTTAGTTTTAACTTTCATATTTGATTTAATATCGGAATTTCAATTTGCAGAATTTTCATTTAATCATTTTCGATTCTCTAATATTATAGTACCAATGACAGAGTCTGATTCAATGATTTAAAATTTGATAATACAGATTAAGAATACTTCCATCTCCTTCTAGCGCATTTCCATGCACAAACCTAGTAGGTTTGAACCAATTCAGGATGTTAAGATTTCGAGTACTCAAAATAAATCCTACTCGCAATATCTTATGTAAAAAAATTTAAAATCAAATGCCTTCTAGTATAGTTACTAGTATACTAGTATAAAATAATTTCTTTTGTAGTAATGTCATGCCAAATTTTCTTCCTAAATCTTCTCCAAATTTCAAGGCCTTTTTCGTAGTGAAACATTCATTAACCATTTGAGCTAATCGTATTTAAGATCAGTTACACTTGTAGAAGAGCCATTACCAACTTGAGATGCTTAATGTATGGTTTGAAAAGAAAGGAAAAAAGATTAGTTTAATGAAGGGAAGCTACACATATCAATTAGAATAGGAATAATTACAGTTTAAGCTACTACTAGCTTAAATTTGCATTTCTAAACTCTTCCGCCTGGGAAGTAAACCATGATTTATTAATAATTTATCCGAACTGGCCATTAGAAATCTCACTGAGATCATTGTCAAATCAAGAATTCAATATAGTAGTAGTAACTACTGTTTAAACAATGCGTACTATTAATCCTCGTGAAAATCCCGCCATCCATGGTCAACTACCACAGAATCCAGGGTGTCGCCATATCTCGCCCAGACGTGACGCAGTCGAAACCCAAGTTGTTTTGTTTCTCTCTTATCAGTATCAAATTGAAATTTTCCTCTGAAATTTAATATTAAAGGACTCAAGTTGACTCGTATGCGCAGCATTAGCGGAGGCTGATTATTACCTTTCCAAGTTCCGTATGCGTAACTGAATGCCACATTTTCTACAACATACTCCTGAAACCCTCTATCTTTGTAATATGATTCATGGATGGAAAATTCCAGTTCGAAATTACTGTTTGACAGTCCGTCAACCCTGGACCGTCCTTCTCGGATATGATTTATACGGACGTTCATGAATGTGCCGTTGACTGACTGTGGCAACTCAGCTACATTCTTGGGGACCTGGATATAAAAATTAGTAAAACAGCCACGATTCCCACGAAATTCCCTGGCTCGGTTATAACAACGTGATAATTCCCCGGCCATGTCCAAACCAAAATATCTTCTCTCATAATATTTCATCAAATCCACAAGATCATCCTTGAACTTACTTTCTGCATGTCCACCATCTGACAAAAATCGTTGGTAATCATAACCATGTAGTTGGTAAAGATTCATAACATTATTAAGTGTAGTGATAAAATGTTTCTCCTCGTTGCGGTTCAATTTCACTCCAAGTGGATGAAGAGTAAGTAGGTGAACAGCTGATTTGTCTTCTGATTTGTCTTCAGATAAAGCCAATTCGTCGTCCGCATTTTCAATACACATTTTATACTCCATGCTGTTGCACAGAATCTTGGAGCCGAGAAGCAATTTAAAGTTCACTTTACAATCAAACACAGAAGTATCCAAATATCGCGAAATCTCTGTTACACTCTGAAAACAGCCGTGTTTTATGATATGTTTGCCTGAGAGATCTACAACATCGACACAAAACCTCCCTTTGTCGTTTTTAACTTTAATATCATCAGATGAATCTGCCCCATTAGTAAATGCCAGCACCAGACGTACCGGACCGTGATTATGTACCGTTGTTACACTTTCTCGATTTTTTTTATAAAAAGTTGCCAAATTTCTATCATAATCAGGCACCAGACTTCTTAACTTATTATACCTGTTAGATGACCCATTCCTAGACTTTCTAAATTTATTATATTCGGACTCAGGTAGTAGCGTGACAAATTTATCAGTGTCATTTAAGACTTCCTTATGTAACTGTTCTACCGTCGCCAGATCCACACCCTTCATGACCTCTGGAAGTGACACTTTTTCAGATCTCAGATAATAATAAACATCTCTTAGATTTCGGTAAAATCCCGTTGCCAACACTTCGTCAGAAATTTCACCATCTTCCTTCACAGCCGACACGCTTACAAAAACTCCTCGATACACAAGTGTAAACACCAGAGGATTCTCTGCAGATAAACCTTCGCCTTTATCTCGCAAATTTAGGTGACGTTCATAACTTTTTCTATCCCGATCGTCAAGATCGTACCATGTATTTCTTCCAACGTCCCGATCGTAATACCAACGAGCAATGAGATGCTCGTTATTATCTATGTCCATCAATTCGCCGTGAAACAACAGATCAAAATCCGAGTTATCGAATTCACGACGAAGATCGCTATGGGGACTCCCGGGTGCATACCCGTATTCAACCCCACCTTGTAACGCGAAGTTTTCACGACAGTGACGATAAACGTCGACCATGTAGCAAAAACCATGAGTGTTGGTGGAATCGAACATAACAGCACCGGATAAATCTAAGATTTTTATGTACGCACGATCAATTGCGGAAGGTCTTGCAATCATAGAGAGGGAAAAACACGGTGGTGTAAGCAAAATTGCCAATAGTACAGTATTGAAGAGAGTTACCATTATGATTGTGGTTCGATTATTTAGTACAAAACTGTAGAAACGGTTTTTTAATACAAGGTTGTCACTGTGAAACGTATTAAGTCTTAATGCGAAACATTTGGGGAAGATATTGATTCATTGATCTTTTTATTTTTAGGGATGAAGAGAATTTATGTGGATGTCTTATAATGAAAAATCTATCTCTTTGTCTTTTACCTGCAACATTTCAATAAGTCAAGGCGAATGATGTCAATCTATTTGTTTTTTCCAAATTTCTTTTTTTTTGTTCACCGTACTATTCCTTCATTTTTTTTTTCCAAATGATGTGAAAATTTTTTAAACGGATGAGAAATTTTTTTTAAATAGTAAGTAAGAGTATTACCATAAGACAGGTTGGTACATCTTTGCTAAAAATCGCTAACTTGATAGTTTTCACAACTAATCTTGAAGCCTGCTATCTAATCTAATCTTGCTTGACTTAGTCTGGTCACAACTAATAATTTTAAAGTTGGTAATTAGGTGTTTAAAACTAATCTAAATCCAATTTGATCGAAATTAAATAAAGCTTAAACCAAACAAAGTCGTGAAACCGTTATGATTGAGTTTTTCGGGCTGGACACAAAATAGTTTGTTGTTAAAAAATGAGGACTTATTGAATTTCTACCTACTAGCGCTATCAGTTTCTGTTGAGGTAATGAAGGAATAATGATAATTAGGGTTACAAGGCATAATCATTATCATTATACGGGAATTACTAGAATAACTGATACTACATGACAAACTCAAAACCCACTACTTCTTACTAGCCTTTGGAGCGTCTCTTATCATCAAACTTGAATTTTCACTGGGGATCATGAAGGAAATATCGTTTGAACCAGTAGGCATGGTAGTTTCGTTCATATTTCGACTAATGCCGGTATGCTAAACACTCGTAGCAGCGATACAGTTTTCCACGACATGGAACGAAGGTCTTCCAATATCCGGTAAGACACACTCCTCAGCTGCGGTATCTACATTATTCTAATAAAAGACTCGGGTGGTCAATTATGGATAGGCCCTAGTTAGACTAAGTTTGGCTCAATGTTTTTGAAACAAGTTACGTTAAATTAACAAGGCGTTTGGAAAGAAGTCGTGTAATCATAACGATTCTGGTCACTCAGACTTGCAGCAGCAGCAGCAGCAGTTACATTGGATTGTTTAGTATTGAGTCTTTGTTTACTAGCATAAAAATGGTAATAAGTCTGGAATCATTTAAATGATAATATAGATTAAACGGGGGGTAAATGAACACTTCCATCTCCAAGTTTTAGAGCATTTCCTTTATTTCTTGCACAAGCCTAGTTGGCTTGAGCCAATTCAGGATGTTAAGATTTCGAGTAGACTTGATTTCTTGACTGTATTTCTACTTGACAGTACTTTGACTTGATATTTTTTATTATCTTTTGGATATATTATACGACATGGATCCTCTTTCTTTTAGATTTTCAGAGGCTGTAAAATCTAAACTAAGATAATAGTACT
>Ga0099797_100011_pt1 | contig 82888 bp, 33 predicted proteins | sample Uncmet_Sort48C_1_FD_89871 | JGI IMG/M metagenome (GOLD analysis project Ga0099797, IMG submission 89871) | Marine eukaryotic communities from CALCOFI LINE 67, Pacific Ocean - C012_Sort48C_1 | ecosystem: Environmental > Aquatic > Marine > Oceanic | place: Pacific Ocean: Monterey Bay | collected...
AGAAAGGAACCAGCCGTCCCGTATCCTCCAATATCATCCACTGATGCAAAAGCTTGGAAAAATGGTTCTTCAACTTTTCGACTCTACCGCCATTTACCAAAAAAGAGAAGCTAGGAAAGAACAAGAGAGACGCGCTAATTTGAAGATAGATTTTTTGGTGGACGAAATTGTGAAAACTCGGAATCTCCTTTCAAAAATGCTGACAGAAACGATTGATGAATTCTTGAAAAAGATTGGACCGGTCACGAGAGAGAATTTGGGACCCTTGGAAAGAGTCCAAAACGGGAATTCCCGTTTCACATTCAATGACAAAACGAAAAAATATAACAGGGAAAGTCCTTTGGATTTGGAAGAGCAGAAGAAAAAGCAAACAGGTTCAAATCCAAAACAAGCCCACTGGATATGGGATTCGAATCCGGATGAATACGGACGTTACAAAAACTTAAACAAAAAAGGTCTTCCCAGTGGCTTGACGATTAGCGAAGTGATGGCGGCCGGTGTTGCTGGGGGATATGATAAAGATTTGGGATACAGGAGAAGATACGGGTACAAGGGAGATGGATTTTTTTGGTTGCCACGTGCAGACAGTTACTCGAACCTTGATAAGAAGTCAAATAACAGAAAGAATTCAAAGATTAAAAAAGGTCTCCTCTCCCATTGCGCTCAACATTCTGGTGGCCTACAGCAAGCGCTTGCAATCTATTTCGATACAGGTGCGCCCGACGGCTCTATTCCGCTCACAAATGGAAAGTCTATGTCTGAATGGGAAGAGTATTGGTCTCTCCAGGATCAGGGAATCCGAGACTTACAGAGAATGCGAGACTTAGAGCAATCAGAAAGAAAAAGTGCGGAAGAAAATTTCGAAAAGTTTAGACACGAGAGCTACATTCTGGAAAATTTCGATGACTTCGAGCAAAAGTTTGCGGAGGGAGGGGTTGGCTCATGGAATGTTCTTCCATTGGTTTCCAGATGGCACAGTTGGACTTCATATTTGGTTTATAAAGGAGTGTTGGACTTGAAGGCCCCGGAATGTGATGGTTTTGGATCAACAGAAGAAGTTAAAGTTTCAATGCTCCAGAAATCTTCCGTTGGATATAGTGGTGATTCTCAGTACGGTGTTTATGCTCGGTACGGTGCTAAAACATACGGTGCTAAAACAGCTCGTTCCGGGTTTTGGGGAACAGATATCTGGGGCTACGCAAGTGGAGCGCTTAACAGCTGCATATCTTCTTTCAGAAAACAGATCTTTGGAGACAGTGGGTCAAAGTCTGCTTCTTTCCCAGAAAGCTCCACAGGAAAGCACAATAACCTGAGAGACGAGCACAACGATTTTGCAGAAAAGGCTAAGCACAATATTAACCTGAGAGACGAGCACAATTGCCTCACAGCGACGATGAATTTCAAACCAAAAGAAAGGTCCACAGGAAAGAAGTTGGATCATACAGAAAAGAAGTTGCATCATGCAGAAAAGAAGTTGCACCAGATAGAAAAGAAGCTCCACCATATACAAAAGCAAACTCCCATAGAAAAGAAGCTCCACCACATCTCTTCGCTCGTCACTTTCACACATTCCGAATTCATCCCAGTTGTCTCTAAACTGAAAAACTTAATTCAACAAGCTTCCCTCAGTGAGACCAATATTGGTCTGCCAGGAATCGACTATGGCTCTGGTATCCCCACACAAACTATGCCTGAACTCGACATAAGGCACGATCCCGAAGTGCTTTTGGCCGCCGGATTGCTGGAATTCATCGCCATGCCTATACAGGCGTTCATTTTGGAAAATTTTGATGAAGAGACGAAAAGAAGAGATGAGGAGGATAGGGAGATGTGGAAGAATCCGAACCATGCTAGGGGTTCGGGAGGATCGAATGGTATGGGTTCGGGAGAACGCGGAGAAGAAAAAAAACTTAAAGGATGGTTTGCCGCCAGAAGAGAACAGGCAGAACTTGAATTAGAAAAACGCAGTTTGGAAGCGGTGAATCATATTATGAATCCAGTATCCAGTAGTCAGACTCATGCGGATGAAGTCGATTTGGACAATAAATCGGACCATCCAGCAGCAGGTATTCATCACAATCAGAATGAGGACAGCAGACATCAGCACGAAAGAAAAAAAACCATCTTCTTTAGGGGTGAGAGACTTGAAACAGAGACAGCGCAATTTGAATTGACTCGATTTGGTGGCAGTTCTCTAAACGACGTCAAGAAGAATTCGAACGACACTCACACCACAAGCGAAGAAGCCAACTCATCACCTTCTTCTGAGACTAACCTCCGTCTCCCTTCCGACATTGAGTGCATGGATTGGCTGACCTTCGGTAGCGTCGCCAATGTGTCGTTTATGGGTCTAGCCGGTATGGCACGAGATGGTATTGGGTGCGTATTGAAATGGATCAAAGAAATCGATGGTGTGTTGCGAGAAGGTGGTGGAGGCCCAAAATCTGGGGGCCGAATTAAGAGTGTGAAAGATGTGATAGAAAATTCTCAAAAGCAGACTTTATCTCTTAATGCAGCTCTGAAAGCCACTCTAAAACTTCTCCTCAACACACCGAATGTTCCCATTCCTGGCAGCTCTGAGTTTATTCATTTGTCAAAATTCGAATATCTTGACGGTTCTGCTGTGGCCGACCTTCTTCCGAAACTATCCCGAGCAAATGCCAGGCTGCAGAATATCGTGAGGACAGCAATCGATGGAAAAATAACAGGATTTGTTGGAGCTTTACCGGAGAGAAATAGCTCGGCGAACGATAGTGAGAGACCCGATCCACTGCACAACTACAACGATGTTCTCTACAATCCTCTGTACAACAAGGTCATGATTGCAGAAGACTCTGGGAAAACTGATCAGAAGAAATCTGATCAGAAGAATAGTACTGAAACAACAAGTCGCAACACTCGAAACGGAAAAACGGAGAAGGTCATCCATTCCCTAGCCACCGATTTCACTCAAATACCAAGACAACGTGTTGACAAAATAGCCCGCCTGCCTTTAGAGGAACGGCATTATATAGACGAATTACAAACTTCGGAACTCGCACAACAAGCTGATTCAAGTTCGAGTTCCTGGTTCAATTCTTCCGGCCGCTCGTTTCACGTCAGTTCCGATCCCGCTCTCGGGATGATGAAATACATGGAGTGTGGATATGGGGCGGAAAATAGTTTTGTAGAAAATTATCGGAAAAGGCATTTGGAGGTGGAGGAGTTGGGCGATCAGGAGGACAAATTCAGGAATCAGGCGACATTAGGGAATCAGGATGCGACACTAGGGAATGATGATTCAGAAGATCTGAGAAAGTTTGAGACTCGTGAGGAAAATACTAATTCAGGACACTCGGTTGGAGAATACAGGAATGATGAGAGGAACAATGATGAGGAGAGGCACAAGGAATACAGGAATGATACTGAGGAGAGGCATATGGATCCGAGATTGGATCCGATAATAGAATTCCATAAAGGCAGTTACAAATTCGATGTCAAAAAAGACTGGACAGATAACCCGCGCAATAGGAGAGAATGGGTGCATATCCGAGGCGCAGTCGAGGTGACAGGGTATCTCGGGAAACTGTTCGCGGCATTTAGCTCTGTTGAGTTAGAGTTCTCCCAAGACATTGAGCGACCGTCGCTCGCTACTGACCACCGCTCTCACGAGACTCGCCAAACTCGCCAAGAGTCGGACTTTCTCGGTGGTGCTGAAACTTCCGTGGATACTAGAAAAGGCGCTGCAATTTCCACTGGTATTGCAAGGAGCAGCGGACTCAGCAGCATATTCGAGCCAAACCTGCAGAGGTGGTATGCAATGGACAGTGTCAGGCACAGTGCTGAAAAGTCAAATTACTATTTCGAAAAAATCTTCAATGGTGTACCCTTCGCATTGAACTGGGACACAAATCCGAACCAGCTGTCAAAGACGGGGAAAGGACTCTGCTTTTCTTTCTATCAAGATGAGTTGGTCCAGGTGAGAGAACAGAAAAAGGAGAGTCCTTTTCAAAAGCAGATGTTGGAGAAAATAAACGAACAAATTGGGCGAAAAAAGACCGCCGATATTGGAGAAAGAACTGAAGTCGACACTGCGCTTCTCCTGCGTTATGAACATGTGCGACAGAGGAAGCTCAAGTATGGGTACGATTGGAGAGACTATGTATGAGAATTGAAGAAGGTATGATTGGAGGGATTATGTATGAGAATCGAAGGCTAATTGATAATTACGTATGAACATTTTCAAAATTGGCACGAACGGTTCATACGGAAACGGTATGGCATGTTTGGAGGGCGAGCAGACGACGTGTGAATCCGCCGCAGACAAGCAAGGAGGGCGAGACGACGTATGAATCCGCTGCAGACAAGTAAGGAGGGCGAGAAAACGTGTGATTCCGCTGCAGACAAGCAAGGAGGGCGCGACGACGTATGATTCCGCCGCAGACAAGCAAGGAGGGCGAGACAACGTATGATTCCAATTCCGCCCCACACTGCAGAAGGAACAACAGAATCAGATGCAAAAAATATTATTGAAAAGGCGACTCAGAGTGGAAGAAAGAACTCGATGAAAAAAAAAACTACGATTGAAAGGGCGATTCAGAGTGGAAAAGAGAATTCGATGAAAGAAAAAGTACGATTGGAAGGGCAATCAACCTCAGTTCAGTCAAAGCTGAGTCAGCCTGTGGGGGTGATAGCCAGTAAATTCAAATCAGATCAGCCTGTGGGGGTGCTGCCAGTGTTAATTTAAGATCAGCCTGTCGGGTTGATAACATCAAATTTGGAAATTGGAATTGAAAAACATTGATTAGCCTGTGGGGTTGATACCAGACCAGTATTGCAGCAGTATGAATTCAGAATTGGATGCGACAAAGTATTGGGAAGAGTGCAATAGATGACGATGATGTTGAAATACGCAATAGCAAAAAAAAAACGCAAGAGCGTCACATTTGATTTCTTCTTAACCTGTCCACGTACCGTTCCTGAGTAACGAACTCAATGAGAACAAAAACGCCTCGTACGACTCCGGAGAAACGAACTCAGCGAGAAATTAATAAAAACGCAGCGCTTAGTGTCAAGCATTCAATTGACGTTTTGACATTGAGCACGGGTAAAATTGGATGATTGGTGGCTAAAAGCCGTCTCAATGAGTCAGTTGGCACCGCAGTTTCAATGAGTCAGTTGACAGTCCAGGAGCAACGAAATGGCAGTCCAGGAGCAACGAAATGGCAGGCCAGGAGCAGCCCAGGCTGTTAAGAAAGATGTTGAAACAAGTTCGAAGTTCCGGGTCATAAGTAGCCAAGTTGAAGTAAAAAGAAAGTAAAAAGAAGATGTAGAATCTTCATTGAGAACTTGAGGTTGACCTCTTGATGTATTCAGAACTTGAGGCTGTCATTTTGATTTTTTGTCAAGATTGTGGAGTGGAGCGTGTTCTTTGAAATAATAGCTGGTGTTTGAATCTTCGACATACCATGATTGTTCGATGGATTGGAAAGAGAGTAGTTACTATACCAGAGAGATTCTTTTCCGCCGCCGCCTATTGTCATTAATAATTTAAAAATTGAATTTACTCAGGAGTACAGGCTCTATTCACGAGTACAGGTGATTCTTCTGCATCATCAATAAGTTCACTGGCAGCAAACCATCAATGCATCATGCCAAGAAGATTTCATTCAATTCGAATCCTTGAATCAATACGACTTCAATTGACAATTGACAATCTGAATCCATTATTTCTGACAATTTCCAAACTTCTAATTTCCAAACTTCTCATTTACATTGTGCCTCCAGGGTTCTTAAAAGTCGTCTCTTATTTTGAGACTTAATGTTGTCTCCACAAATACAAGTCTCTATATTTTCATTTTGAGACTTCATAGTCTAGATTCTACAGACCATGTTGTGCTGTCTTTTCGTCTGCGGTCCGGCGGAACTGGGGATCTGTCTTTTCGTTTTCCTCCCAGTTCTTCTCTTCGGTTTTCTTGGGTGTCTCGTCAACCTTTTCCAGCGCCATGTTCGGGGTGTACCGAAGAATTCTGTTGGTTTTTTCCATCCCTATTGCGACGGTATGGGCGGAGGCGAACGCGTCTTGTGGTGCGCGGTGGCAAAGCTGATGTCTGGCGCCATGCAGTCTGGTGCCGATGATCAAGCTTCTGCCAGTTCTGATAGGAACATTGATGGTAAAATCAATATGACGAATCCCTCCGTCATCTATATCTATTCCAGGAAAGAGAACTGTACAGCTGAAGCACAGGAGCGAATCCTGAAAGCCGTGGAGAAGAGATTTGGGTTTCCGGTGTTGAATAACAGCACAATGAACGATAGCACAAAGACTTGCAACAACAAGAAAAATAACCGTTCTTCGGGCCCAAGAATCGAGCTTGTTCCCTTGAAAACTCTGTGGCTGGCGGAACCGCGATTATATCCGGTCTTCACAATTCTTGGACAGAGTCTTGGGTCCATGGTGGTGGCTTTGGAAGGACTCTTATACCGCAAACCATGTGAAACATTCATCGAATCAACCGGCTTCGCATTCACGTTTCCGATTGCGAAGATTGCAGGCAGTTCTCGCATCCTAGCCTACGTCCACTACCCCACCATGAGCAGCGACATGCTCACTCGGGTGCGGATGAATGTCGAAATGTACAACAACAAGGGTGCTATTGCGAAGAGTGGCATCATGACGAGTGTGAAAATTCTGTATTACAAGCTATTCTTGGCTCTATATGGCGCGTGTGGAAGGTATTTTGCAGATTTCTTGTGGTGCAACAGCAGTTGGACACGGGAGAGAATTGTTGGTGTCATGGGGGAAACTGCGGTGAAGAAATGCGAAACGTCTTCTGGTAAAGAGAACACGTCTGGTAAAGAGGAGAACATGTCTGGTAAAGAGGAGAACACATCTGGTAAAGGGGAGAACACATCTAGCAATTCCTGCGGAAGCTGTTGCGGAGGAGCTAGTGCAGCAGGAGCTGTTGAAGAATCTGGAAGGGGAGAATTTGAAGAGTGTGAGGAAGACAAACGGAAGATCCAGCTTTTGTATCCCCCCATAGACCTATCGAGTCTGAAGTCAATCGGCGACAATAAGGATCTCAAACAGCGCGAAAACATCTTGGTATCCCTGGCTCAGTTCCGGCCCGAAAAGGAACAACGACTGCAGATTTTGGGCTTTCGGAAGGCATTGGAGAAGCTGAAAATGGAGGGGATGAAAGCGGCAACTCAAAAGTCTCTTCCAGAAGAAGCAGAAAAAGAAAAAGACGCGACGCCACATCTCTACATCTGCGGTGGTACACGCCCGCGAGAGGCGTTTCCAGAGGACGAATTGTTGGTAGAAGAACTCAAAAAACTGGTCAAAGATCTACACTTAGAAAACAATATCACACTGAGAGTGAACGTGCCCTTCGCGGAGATGTTACAATTATTCAGCAGAGCAAAGATCGCGTTACATTCAATGCGAGACGAGCATTTCGGCATCACTCTGGTCGAGTTTCTTGCTTCCAGGCTGATAACGGTGTGTCACGCTTCCGGGGGACCCAAGACAGACATTTTTGTCTCCGATTTTTCAAGGCAATTTTTGTATGGAGGACGGAAGGGGGTCTTGTCTGGAGGACGCACGGGGGAGACGACGACGGTGGAGACCGAGGACGGTTTGACAGACGAAATTGCCGAGAAAATTGTTAAGGGACTCGAGATTTATGACAAAGATGAAACAAGACAGATTTTGGATAAAGAAGTGCAGAGGGCACGGGAGACATTCGGCGACAATGATTTTTTTGGAGAAGAGATACGGAAAATCGTGTGTGGTAGTCCACCAGGTGGAGGGCTTGGGAAAAAGGACGCGTGATTCGTGACGGACGTGTGATTGGTGAAGTAGTAAGCAGAAGTGGCGTGTGATTCGTGAAGTTAACGAGAAGTGGCATTCTTCTTTCCTCATTTCAAATGATTGATCTCTGCACTGCAGATCTCTCTGCACTGGAGAGATCTGCAGTTCTTCGGTCCTTTTCACATTCATACATTGACATTAGCTCTTGAGTCCCCTTATGATTCTACTCTCTCTTCAAAGTTCTCTCTTCAAAGAGACGCCTTCTAAGATCGTTGTTGGATTCGTTCTCTCTTCAAACTTACAGCTCAAGTTTTAGCATTGCACAGGTTTTGGAAAACTTAAGGTTCTTGTCATTCTTGGCAGAGTATTGGAGAAAACTGTGACGAGAGAAAATCAGCGAAAATCAGTGAATACGGCGGCTCTCTGGACGGAGAAACTATTTTTAGTAGGGAACTACCTGAATTTCTTTCTGATTTTTTTCTTTTTTTTCGTCGTCAGAGTTGCGAATTCAGCCATGTAGGAGTGTCTGAGCTTCTTTTTTTTTTTTTGAATCTGATCTCCTTTTTTTGATCTCATTGGTTCGAGTTGGACAGTGCAATTTGTATTGCGTCTCGGTCAGCGCGATTCATTGAAAGTTGCCACAAATTCCGAGCAAGGACAATCTGACTCAGAAAAGATGTCAGGACGGGCCATGCGAATGGCATTCCCGTGGCTGTTCCAATTTCTGGCATAATCTGACTCGGAAAAGATGTCAGGACGGGCCATGCGAATGGCATTCCCGTGGCTGTTCCAATTTCTGGCATAATCTGACTCGGAAAAGATGTCAGGACAGGCCATGCGAATGTCATTCCCGTGGCTGTTCCAATTTCTGGCATAATCTGACTCGGAAAAGATGTCAGGACAGGCCATGCGAATGTCATTCCCGTGGCTGTTCCAATTTCTGGCATAATCTGACTCGGAAAAGATGTCAGGACAGGCCATGCGAATGTCATTCCCGTGGCTGTTCCAATTTCTGGCATAATCTGACTCGGAAAAGATGTCAGGACAGGCCATGCGAATGTCATTCCCGTGGCTGTTCCAATTTCTGGCATAATCTGACTCGGAAAAGATGTCAGGACAGGCCATGCGAATGTCATTCCTGTCACTGGCTGTCCTAGTTTCTGCGAGTCTGAGACCATGATATCTTCACAGCTATCATCAGTCAGATCTGAGTCTTTTTTTGAAGAAACTGTGATGGCGTACATTTCAAGTACGGAAAAGCCTCATTTAGTCTCGGACTTTTTTTTCTCTTTGTGCGCCATATTTCGATTTAATTGGGGCGAAATGGTGACGGTCATTGAATTTGATGCCAGATTTGTATCTCTCTCTTTTCTTTGACATGATAGTCTGTGCCGATCAGAATCTCTTATCTGTTTCTGTTGTCTAAGGCCTTTTTTTTTTAGACCTCGAGTCACGGGCTTGCTTTTTGCCTGAGATTTCTTTCTTTTTTCGTACAGGCCCGAAAATTTTGTGATGGTGCAGATATTTTCCGGGAACATTATCAATTAAACTCTGATTTTTCTTTTTTGCAGGAATGTGTCCGCAGCGTAAAAAAGCCATGGAATCCAATCATTCTGGAATTTCTGGTGTCATCAGTCATGTGCACTCTGGAAATGTATCATGACACTGTTACGTATGCGCAGCTGGCATCGTATTGGAATGCCATTCCACGCGATGTGTATTGGTATGACCGTATGTTAGTGCTATCTTATGATCTCTGTCCTCAACTACGTAACATCAAGTGCCATACTAGGTTGGTGTAGTTTTGATGAGATCTGTCAATGCATTCTGATTCAGCTGTGGTATCTCTGGGTCTCGCAGCTATGTAATAAAGCTTTAATGTGGTTTTGCTTTATGTCAAGGCCCAAGTATAAAGATCTTCTTCGGAGATCATGATTTATGATTTATCATTGCAACGAGAGAGTCGGCTAGTTAAATTTGCAATCTTAATCGTTTTTTTTTTTGATTTTGCAAGATCGTATGAGTCGGTATGACAGTTGATCGATGTAGTATTTGTATAGCAGTTTGACAGAAAATCAGTCGGATTCGATATTATATATTCAGTCGACTCTAGTAGGGGTGCAACGGCGCAAACATCTCAAGAATTATGAATAACAGGGCTAACAGGATCTGGACAGACAAGCAGTAACTACCGGCATCAATTTGAAAACCTCCTCAATGATCAAGATTTTTTTTTTTTTGTTTGAAGAGTTAAGTGACTGATTCTGATTTCTGATTCATGACTGTCAGTTTGAAAAAAAAAATGACTTCATTATTGTCAATCCAAAAAAAAAAACTCCATTCCAATATTCCACTCCAATACTGTTACAATCATTGTACGGCACTGAAAAAAACATCTCCAATCAAATTTCTTCACCCAAAAAAACCATTCCAAAAAAAAACATTCCAGGCTGATACGAAAGATCCTCTTTCTCTTCTCAGATAAGGTTTTCAGATATAAATTTTCGTTCTCGATTCCTAAATGCAATCTGATTTAGCTTGAACTTAAAGCCTGAACTTGAAGCCTGAATTTAATTCCCCAATTGAATTTGCGAGAAGAAAAAAAAGCTCTTGTTTCTTAGCAGCCGGCGAATTTCTCGGTGAATTTCTCTGAAAGTTTTACCATTTCTCCCACTTGGGGACAAAGTTTCATTATTATTCCCGCTTGGGGACACAGTTTTGTTTCTCTGAAAGTTTCAGATTCTTATAATCTCTATCTTCTCTGTGAATTCTATTCTCAGTGAGCTCTGTTCTCTGTGAATTCTAGTCCCTTCGAGTTCTATTCTCAGTTCAATTGAGTCAATTTGCCCTTGAGTCAATTCTGCTACATTTGAATTGGTTCTTTTTTGCTCTCCAGACTCCTCAAGAGTCGGTCTCCTTAAGAGTCAGTCGTTCTAAACTTAGAATTGGGTGAGAGATTCATTGGCATTTTCAGATATAATTTCACTGGCTAGTGGTATTACTGTTTTTCGAGGACCGACGAGTTCCCATTATAGAATTTCCAAGTTTTAAATTTGTCTCGTGATTGAAATTGTTCCTCAAGAGGCTGTGAGTTGTCAAACAAGTGACAGCGTCAAAAAAGCTTAGTCACAGCGATACAGAATTGACTGTGAACATTCTGAAGACATTGTCATTCTGAAGACATTGTCATTCTGAAGACAATTGTCACAACATTCTGAAGTTATTGCGCCAGTTTTAAAGCCTCACACTGTCACATCCACCCAACTGACTGAGTCAGAGTCGAAGTCAAACTTAAACTTAAGTTGTCAAACCACAAAAAATCCAACAAAAATGTCGTCCTCTGGCCAATCCCTCTTCCTCGCAACCGCAGCCACTGCTGGCGGTCTTGCGGTATATTTCCACATGAATCCTGATAAGCTGGAATTGCTGAAAAAAAAAATGAAACAGATGAATCCGGAAAAGTACGAGAAAGTGGCGAAAAAATTGGAAGAACTCAAGGCTTTATGCCCTGAAATTGATGCGGAGGCTTTTAAGGAGAATATAACTCAGAAATTGAATGAGTTGAAGAAACTCGATAAAGAAGTCTTCAAACAGAAAATGATGGAGCTGAAAGAAACCTTAGAGGCCTTGAAAGACAAAGATCCAGAGGAATTTAAACAGAAATTCAAGGATTTCCACAAAGAGTTCCAGAGAGAATTCGAATTGTTGAAAGAAAATCCGAACAAAATGGAAGTGTTGAAGCAGAAAGCGCGGGATGGAGTCGATAAGGTCAAAGGGTTCATCAACGGATTGCGCGGAGGATCTGGAGGGGATAAGAGTTCTTCTTCTGGAAATGATACTACTGGCAGGGCTGCTGCTAATGTTCCGCCGGCTGTTGTACCAGTACAGAATGTGCCTACACCTGTAATGCCTCCTGCGCCTGTAATGGCTGAACCTCCTGCGCCTGTAATGCCTTCTGCGCCTGTAATGACCGAAGCAGCTCCCGCAAGTCCTGCGCCTGTCATGACTGAAGCAGCAGGAGAAACGGTTGTCAGTGAAAATGTGACAACCGCGCCAATTGTGAAAGAGAAGTCCAATCTTTCTAACGAGTCGACTGATGATGATGAGAAAGACGATCTCGAAAAAGGGGCAATGTCAAGTGAGGGAGACGAAGAAGAAGCAAAGGCTGTGCCGGTGGCGAACGAAGAACCTGTTGTCCCCGCGGCGAACGAAGAACCTGTTGTCCCCGCGGCGACCGAAGAACCTGTCGTGGAAGATGCGCCTGCTGTTGTGGAAGAAGCTGTCGTGGAAGATGCCCCTGCTGTTGTGGAAGAAGCTGTCGCAGAAGAAGAGGCGGCTCCTGCTGAACCAGTCGCAGAAGAAGAGGCTGCCCCTGCTGAACCAGTCGCAGAAGAAGAGGCTGCCCCTGCTGAACCAGTCGCAGAAGAGGAGGCTGCCCCTGCTGAACCAGTCGCAGAAGAAGAGGCTGCCCCTGCTGAACCAGTCGCAGAAGACGAAGCTGCCCCTGCTGAACAAGTCGCAGAAGAGGAGGCTGCTCCTGCTGAAAATGCCGCTGATGAAGAAGCTTCGGGTTGGGGTCTCGGAGCACTGGCAACCGCTGTCTCACTTGCGGTAGGCGCTTCAAACGCGGAAGACGGTGAGAATGCTGCTGAGGAAGAAGAGGCTGCTCCTGCTGAAAATGCTGCTGAGGAAGAAGAGGCTGCTCCTGCTGAAAATGCTGAGGAAGAAGCTGCAGCTGAAAATGAAGCTTCGAGTTGGGGCTTTGGAGCCCTTGCAGATGCTGTCTCTGAGACAGTCTCAGCTGTGGTAGGCGGCGCAAGCCCCGAAGACGAAGCAGAGGCTGCTGAGCAGGGAACCGAAGAGGACATTCCCGCTGAACAGGCAACCGAAGAGGACATTCCCGCTGAACAGGCGACCGAAGAGGACACTCCCGCTGAACAGGCAACCGAAGAGGACATTCCCGCTGAGCAGGGAACCGAAGAAGCCATGCCAACGGAGGAAACCACCGATGAAGCCACTCCAGCCGAAGACGCGATGCCAAACGAAGACGTTTCGGAAGAAGCTATTCCCACTGAAAATGCTGCAGAGGACGCGAATGCCAACGAGGAGAATTACACCCACGAAGACGGCGCAGAAGAAAACGTGAACAACGAAGACTATGCCAACGACGCCGCAGAAGAAAATGTGAACAACAATGTGAACAACGAAGAAGACAATGCTAACGATGATGAGCTTCCATGTTTTGGCAACGGTGACGGCAACGGTGACGGTGATGAAGAAGATCCGCTAGAAGTTCGGACCCCAAGATTTATCGCCGAGGAAACACAAGAAGAGGGACGCTTTTAGAGGAGGGAAGAAAAGCAAGAAGAAGGACGGTTCTAATGTAAGAAGAGGGACGGTTCTAACTGTGATAACTGTGATAAAATGGAAAAGAAGGAACTCAAGAAGAGAAAGGACGGCTCTAGAGGAGCGACGGTTCTAGGGGAAGGAAAGAAACTCTGCATTGAATCATTGTGAAGAGATCTATCAAGCCCGTAATGATGGTGATGAATGAGAACTCATCAATGAAGTGGCGAGCCCGTAATGATGGCGATGATGATACAGAATGAGAGCTCATCAATGAAAAAATGTGGTGAGTTCTTTCAATGAACCAATGTGGTGGATTCTTTCAATGAACCAATGTGGTGGATTCTTTCAATGAAAAAATGTTGTGGATTCTTTTTCTAAATTTCTTACCCTTCTAAATTTCTAATGTGGTGGAATTATATTTCTTAAACGGCTCTGGAATGTCAATGGAATGGAAATGGAGTGAGTTCTAGCGGAGAAAACTGAACAACGAAGAAAACTGAACAACGAAGAAGACTAAGACGAAGAAAACTGAACAACGAAGAAGACTAGGACGAAGAAGACTGGACGTCTTGTGATTGAATTGGGTGATCAAAGTAAGTCGCCAATGATTGAAGTGCGGTCAAAGTTCGTTTTCTACTGTTCGTTTTCTACTGTCTCTACCACCAAGAAAAACTTTGATATTGTCTCCACTCACCAATTTCCGAAGAAAAACTTTCTATATTGTCTCTTGTTACCAAAGAAAAACTTTGATATAAACTTTGATATTGTCTCCACACACACGAAAGAAGATTCTGATTGTCTATATTGTGTCTCTGTATGTCTCTACCACGAAAACGTTTAGCTTTATATTGCCAGTCTGTCTCTACAAAGAAAACGTCTTTAGAAAAAAAAACTTACTTGGATGCACACGTCTCTACAAAAAAAAACTTCTTTGTGCACAACACGTCTCTGATAAAGTCTAGGAGATAATTTCAAATTGATATTTGCGTCAAGATAGATATTGAATATAGAGTCAAGATAGATATTGAAAAGACATTCGAAGATAGATATTGAAAAGACATCTTGAGAAGATATTTTTTGCAGAAAAGTTTGTCTGCGTTTTTTCTTGTTTGGTGCACAACAACGTTTCACATCGAGAAGAACAGATCCACGATTCTCGTCGATAGAAACAGATGCACAACAATGATTCTCGTCGAGAAGAACAGGCGCACAACAATGAATCATTCTCGTCGAGAGGAACAGATGCACAGCAATGATTCTCGTCGAGAGGAACAGGCGCACAAGAACGATCCTCGTCGACGTCGGTAGAAAAAGATGCACAACAACGATTCTTGTCGAGAGGAACACTGACAGATGCGCAACAAACTCGTTGAGAGGACCTCTCACTGAATACTTGAGAGAACATTTTCGTTGAGAGAACAGAATTTATGAGCTAAATGAATACTTGGTAGTCCCACCATTCTACTTTCTGAGCTCACTGAATATTTGGTAGTCCCACCACTATATTGCTTTTTTTTCACTATTATATTACATTTTTTTTTCCACTATTATATTCTATACGAAATTCTATACGAAATACGAAATTCGAATGGTCAGTGACCCACCGTCAATCAGTGGCCCACCGTCAAGATGAGAACTTTGAAGATGAGAACTTTGAAAATGAGAAAGACTACTTACTTTTTTTTTGGGTAAGTATATGTTTGGTCAGTGACCAAAAATGGTCAGTGACTAAAAATGGTCAGTGACCAAAAATAATTATTGGCATGGTCTGAGTCAGTGACCACAAGCATGTCAAGGTGGAGAAAAAATGGTCAGTGACCAAAAATAATCATTGCCATGGTCAGTGACCAAAAGTCGAAACGAGGTATGAAAATGGTCAGTGACCACAAGGCGTGGGGCTGTATGGGTGATCTGTATTAGTGGAACGAGTAGAGTTTTACGATGGTATGGAGGAAGTCTGTTAGTGGCGGGATCAGTTTTAGTTTTAGTTTACTGCAGGTACAGTAGGTGCAGTCAGTTTATTGCAAGTAGGTGCAGTCAGTCTATTGTAGTATACAGCGGACACACAAAATCAGTGCAATGAATCTATTGTGATCGAAACAATATTGCACTCTTGAAAAATCGGTATACAGGGCGTCTTGTATTGAGAAATCGGTATACAGGGCGTTACTTATATTGTGACGCAAGTTGGAGGTGTATTGTTGATTTGGAGGTGTATTGTTGACCGGTATACAGTGACAGGGCGGTATACTTGATTGAAGGCAACATGTCAGGGTGGTATACTTGATTCAAAGGAGCAGAGTGGTATACTTGATTTCAAGCAACACTGGTGTGGTAAGTATATAAGACTTAATATTACAGGGTGCCGAGAAGCCTAAGGAAGGCCACAAGGTTGTTGAGTTGAGAGAGTCTCTCTTTTTTTCAGAAAAAAAAAATGTTTTCTGTAATCTGAAACCGTATAAAGCAATGTTCGATGTTTCGACTTTTTTCAATACTGTTTTCAATTGAATTGAAACTCAGAAGAGCCGTTCTTTTTTCAATTGAATTAGTTAGAGCTTCTTTAGACTAAATTAACGGCAAGGCAGCGATTGAATTTGTGGAAGGTCGGCGGTATAGCCTGGAATTATCTCGGCAAAAATCGCGGGCCTGGCAAGAAGATGGGGGCCGGCAGTATTTGTTCCAGGGCATGAGTATATGACAGAACATCACTACTTCATCTCAAAAACTCACCAAAAACCTCAAATTTTGACAAGCCATCCCAAAATCCAACTCAAAACGAATTTATCTGCAGCAGCAAACTTGTAAATTTTAACACTTTTTCAGATTCTTTGAATCCCTCGCAAATTCTAATTTTTGACTCTCGAGTCTCAAGATTTTTGATTTTCGTCTGACTCTTAAATTTTTAACCTCTCAAACTTTTAAGTTTTAACTCTCCCTTTTTCAGTTTCTAAATTCTAATTTTTGATAAGATAAGATTGTCGCCGATTCGAAACTTCTCGAATCTCCGTTGACATTTTCTCCGAAAAAGATCCTTCTTTATCAATCTAATAACTTCTTTGAAACAATTTCAAGATAAATTGCAATCGTTCTGGTCCTGCTAGTAAGCTGGTGAAGCGAGAAAACCCAAAAACCAGCGAACGAAAACACCCGGAAGTGTTTCCACGAAGCCAAAAAGTTTAAGGTAGTATCTCTTCAGACAGTAGCTCCAGTCATTGCAAACAATAATTTCGGCGTCACGGTTAAGCCACAAGTGAGAAGTATCCCCGCGAACAGAAACTCCCTCACACCCGTTAATACTGAGTCGAAAACATCCCTTCTAACAGTATCAGATTGTTGTTTGACAACCGACTATAATCATTTCAACAATGTCCCAAATTCTCCCTGTCCGTGCAGTTGTGATGATCTCTATGTCATCAGTTTTGTCGGTGGGAGCTCTTTCTTTGAGCGAGCAAGCGCCGCCCGGCGAGCGTTTCAGACTTGATCGTAATTTTTGGAACCTCGATAATAAGAATGGGTCCTATTTCTATTGTCCGAAATTCGAACATGCGGACATGCCGTGTCAAAGCAAGGATCGTCCTTGCCGAATAGGTGCAGCAGAGACAACACAGGTTGGGAATACAGACGGAACTACTTCTTTTTACCCAGTGAGATCTATTTTCTACTATGGCGATTCGTATGCAAATTCCAAAAAGCTAAATAAAAACGTCTGGGACAAGGCATTGAACTCCAACTGTTATGACGATGTTGATCTCGTCAAGTTACAGAGAGAAATGGTTACGGGTAGAAAACTAGAGTTCGGGGATCTTGAAATCATGAAGGGGAAGTATTTCTATTGTCCGAATTTCCAAGAGATGCCGTGTCAAAACAGGGACGAGCCTTGTCAAATAGGCAGAGCAGTAATTGTCAGTGCAGTCAATGGGCCACCAGATTGGAGATGGATTTACAAGTACGGCAAGAGATTGCCCGACCAACCGCGTAGTAACACAGTTTCAGAAAAATTAATCGAAGATACAATTTGGAAAAACGCAATGAAAGCGGAATGTTACACGATACCTAATCCTTTCGCAATGCCAACGTTCGAGAAGCTGACTAAACAGCTCGTGACTCAGAAAAAGGGGACGCAATTCTATTGCCCAGGTCCGGGCGCAGATCCTGTTTGTTCAGATTTGGAGAACCCTTGTCAGGTGACAGAGGTCGTTTTTCCTGACGGGGCCACGCGTCTTGCTGAGGCAAACAGTGTGACGGTAAAAACGAAAAGGGGATTTTTCAGTGACACGTATAGACGCTTTTCTCGTGAGCAGTGGGACACAAACTATATGGAAAGGTGTATGAAGTCCGGCCTTGGACATGAGGATCTCGATGATCATAACAGGATCGGGAAGTACTTCTATTGTCCAAACTTCGTAGACTCTCATATGCGGTGTCGAAGCAAGGAAGATTATTGTCGTGTAGGCACAGCAGAAGGACAAAAGAGATGGCTTCATAGGCTCGCTGGGACATCGAGCGAGTTTCAGTTTCTGTTGGAAGAACAAGTCTGGAAAGAGGCATTGGAGTCCGGCTGTTATGACAATAATATCGATGTAGAGTCCCAACATACTAAAAATCTCGATATAGAGGTCGGTGAGTATTTCTATTGTCCCGACAAAGCACATGCATCGTGTCAAAGCAAGAACGAGCCTTGTCTAATGGGCAAAGAAGAGACGACTGGCAGATGGATTCACAAGTTCGGTGGTAGTGAAAAACTTTCAGAAAAATTTATCACAAACGAAACTTTATCTCAAATCCGTTCGGACTGTGCCAGGATAGATCGTCCTTTCCCGATGCCAACGTTCGACGAGCTGAAAGAGGGGACGCAATTCCATTGCCCAGAACCGGACGCGGTTAGTACTGATTTCATATCAGATTTGAAATATCCTTTTCAAGTAATGTCCAGACCGATGGACGACAGTGTTTCTATTTTGTGGCCACAAAAGCCAGGGCAAGATTCAAATTTGCATATCCACCTTTCTAACTATATTCCTTTAGCCGAGACGAACTTTTCTCGTGAGCGAGTATCAGGGCACAGAAAAATCGCCGTCGTTTCTCGTAGTGACTGGGACAAAAAATATGGGGCAAGCTGTATGAGTTCGGAGCAGTATCAGCAAATACCCAAACAAATGCTAACATAAGAAGAAGCAGAACCGATTCAATCCAAACTGGGTCTGACAGCAGAAACGGACACTGTAGAGCAGAAGGGTCTGACAGCAGATCGTACCGATAAAATAAAACTCGATCTCTGTATGGTCAACACAAAACTAAATCTCTGTGCGGCTCATAATTCGGAGGGGTCGCCGAGTCTAGATTTTTCACGACTACCACAGACACAATGGACATAATGAGAAGAGAAGAAATTATTCCAGAGGGAACAGATGTGGAAAATAGATCACGGACACAATGTTTGAAACGGAAAAACTCCTTCATGCGATTGAAAAAAAGCAAATTTGAAACGGAAGAGCTCCTCGATGCAATTGAAAAAATGAATTTGAAACGGAAGAACTTCTCGACGCAGTTGAAAACGATGAGTACGGAAAAGCTCCTCGATGCAGTCGAAAAAAATGAAGAAGACACGGAACTCCTCGATGCAGTTGAAAAAAATGAAGAAGACAAGTCCGCGGCTCGGAGCAAGTTGTTGACTCGAGTCATCATGAAGCCGAAGTCCCGCGATGCGGTGAATCTTTTGAATTATGTGAAAAGGCGTCTTTAAGTTTTGAAGTTTTGGAACAAATCGAAGATCTGACTTTAAGAACTGAAACACAAAGAAGAGAACTGAAAAAATTTTATCCGATGTATTGGAACAAATCGATCTGACTTGGAGAACTAAAAGACAAGGAACAAAAATCCTTCTGAAGAACTGAAACACAAAGGACGGAAACGAAAAAACTCTACTTGAAGAACTGAAAAAAATTCTCAATCTGACCGGAAGGGGTGGAAACATAAAGAAGAGAACTGAACAAATTTTATCCGATGTATTGGAACAAATCGATCTGACTTGGAGAACTGAAAGACAAAGAACAAAAAATTAATCCTATTGAAGAACTGAAACACAAAGGACAGAAACGAAGAAATCCTACTTGAAGAACTGAAAAAAATTCTCAGTCTGACCGGAAGGGCTGGAAATACTCGAAAGAGAACTGAAAAAATTTTATCCGATGTATTGGAACAAATCGATCTGACTTGGAGAACTGAAACAGATTCTCAATCTGCCTCGAACTGAAACAAGAAGGACGGAAATGAGAAATCCTACTTCATGAACTGAAACAAATGGAAGACCTGACTTGAATGGAAATGAAAAAGCCTCATCGAGTGAACTGCAAAAAGTGCCCTGTTAGTTCTATGGCAATTTCTACAGCCTTTTTTTCTCCTTCTATGGCTCTCTCTCTTCCTCTTTACCACAAAAGACTTACCTCGATGGTTTCGAAAATAAAGACGTGCTCTATAGCCGTCCCTATAGTTGTTTCTCAGAACGGTCCTTGTTTCTTTTTTCCGATTCCCCGCACCAGGAGAAGGCACGAGAAAGCTCGCGCGCTCTTATCGGCCTGCCGATTTAAACGCGTAAAAGAGTCTTGTGGTGTGCAGTTTGCAACTAAACTCGCCCATCTTGCCATGCCAATCTTGAATCCTGGCAGTGCCTCCCGCTTCTTCATTGGTGTCGGTACTATCTCCCCGGACGTCCTCGCACGATGGCCTCCCTGGCTGAGCATCTCCAGCCCTTGGCTTTCGAGTCAGATCATCGGCCAGCTCGTTGAAAAGGAAGATTCGAAAATCATCCGAAAGAGATCGAGGATGACACGGATGTGAAAAAGAAGAAACAAATGAGGAAAGAAATACGCAGTAAGTGGCTTGCAAAGGGACAATCGCAAATAAGACAGCCCGCCCGTATATCCCAGCGCAACCAAGTCTCGCCGTTCTCATCTAAGAAAAGGTCGCCCTTGTCAGATTATGGCGCTGCTACGAGAGCCTGATCAGATCCCATTGAACAGACGGATTTTATGCGTCCCCCCTCACATCTCCGATGATGATTCTGACTCCAGCAGTGAAAACTCTTAAATAGTATTTAAGAGTCAAGCCCCCAGAAATTCACAAGACGAACTCCGGTCCTTAGAGGCCGCACAGTAGTACAGAGTCTACAACTCTAAGTACTGTAGCGCACAGACTCTACAAGTCTCCTCCGGCCCTCCCCGTTGCTCGATCAACCTGGCTGTCCTTCCAAAGAACAAAACCTCAGCGCGGTTGGAAGGTGAGATAGGTAGTATACCTTGAGCGAATTTGTTCAACTTATAATATAATCTTAAAAAAAAGTCGCCGTGATGTTATCAGAACAGCAATAAAGATCATCAAATCACCAGTCAGAACAGCAATAAAGATAATCAAATCACTAGTACGACGGCAACTAATCACGAAGCAGCCAATTTACAGACGAACCGGCAAAGAGGCCGATTCTCCACACTTCAAGTAATAATTTCAAAATCCCTGTCATATCTCGGAACCTTCTAAAAACAAATTCTCCGAGGATGGTGCTCGTGCCCAGGACGTTCCCGGTGTTCCAGTAACTTCAGGATGAATTTGCCCCCAGGAGCGAGGAGTCAAGTGGGGATGGAGCTAAACCATGGAAAGAAGTATGTGTCTGTTGTGGTAGGACAAGTGATGAGGCCCTAACTGCGAGTAGCGGGCTTGGCCCTGATAGAGGAGTTAGCGCAGTCTCCTTGGTACGCGCGTCCATGCTGCAGACTTGCGCACTGGTGTCCTCGCATTACGTCTGGAGCTGGATCGCTTACCCACACACTCGCAAACTTCTCCTCCCACTGCAGAAGGAAACTGTTTGTATGGGAATAACCCTTGGAAGTAGCGGTTGAAAAAAATGAATTTGAAAAATGAATTTGGAACGGAAAAACTCCTCGATGCAGTTGAAAACGGAAAAAGTTGATGCAGTCGAAAAAAATGAATTCGAAACGGAAAAACTCCTCTATGCGATCGAAAAAAAGCAAATTTGAAACGGAAAAACTCCTCTATGCGATCGAAAAAAAGCAAATTTGAAACGGAAAAACTCCTCTATGCGATCGAAAAAAAGCAAATTTTAAACGGAGAACCTCGATGCAGTCGGGAACAATTTGAATTAAATGGCCTCTTTGTTTGTATATTCTTTGTTTGACTTCTGGTCTCTATTCCTGGTCTCTAAGCTGTGTCAGCTTGAATCTTTTGTGAAATATACGATGATATTGCGGCCATCAGAAAACTGATCAACGGAAAGCTTTGACTCAACTTTTTGAGTTCTACGAACTATCATTGCAGCGAATTACCAATCAGGTTATCAGCAGAAGGTTTCGACTCAATCTTTTATGAATTTAAATTATGCGGTGATTTGCCAATCTACAGACTCGGAAAGTTTCGACTCCATTGGCATCTATTGTTCTGATGCCTTACCTATCTACAGAAAGGCTCTGAGTCTTAAGCTTTACGAATTTTTATGACAGTGTGTCATTCTGTTACCGATCTACAGAAAGACTTTGAATCTTTTACGAATTTTTATGAGCGTGTTTTACCGATCTACAGAAGGGCTTTGAATCTTTTACGAACTACTACAATGGTGCCGCAGCCTTGCCGATCTACAGAAAATTCCTATTCAATCTTTTTCGAATTATACGGTAAGTTACCGATCACACAGAAAGCTTCGACTCGATGTCATGAATTACACGGTAAGTTACCGATCAAACAGAAAGCTTCGACTCGATGTCATGAATTATACGGTCACTGAGTTACCGAACAAACAGAAAGCTTTGAGTCTTTTACGAATGTTCAAAGTATTATATTTTTTTCAGTGAGATTTCAATCAAAAAAAAGTCTATCGGTATACTAGCGGCGAGTTATTGATTACAGACGAACTAGATTCCCAGTATGAAGTCGAAAATCGAGCTGGAATTTCTGAAACTATTTCAGATTTTGCTGATGAATTGCTGACATTTTTTTTTTTCTGGACGATAAAGAGTTGTAATTCCCATTGTAAATTGATTTTTTTTTTGTTTTGACGATATAGGCGGAGTAGAATTATAGACTCCCATTGTAAACTGATTTTTTATTTGATGATGATCATGATGATGATGAAGCTTTCTTTTATGCACAATGATTGTGTAAAAATTTTAAAAAAAAGCCTAGGCAGAGTTTTTCGATTTCTTTTCTGTAATAAATGCCAATGACGGCGAAGTGTGCAAGTGACGAAGTGACGGCGAAACAGTCTTAATTTCTTTTCTTGTCAAGTTTCCGGTCGCGCGGCTTTCCTATTTCTGGCCTCGGCCCTCGGTATGAATCATGTTGTGTATCAGTATTGGTAATACTAATGCTATTGCCAATGTTTTAAATAGTTTTCTATTGTTTTTCTCATTGCAGGGCTTGTGTCTGACGCAGTGTCAGTGAAAGCAAGAAAGTCACTGCATTCATTGTACAGGAAAAAACTACCCTAAGTCCACCAGCCTGGTTGATATTGTCATCCGATGCGGCGCCCTCAGGTTTTGGAGTGAGACTGAGTCTCACGGTATCAGTGTAACGGTAACAGTCTACAGTGTGGGGGTCATCTAAATCATATGATATCTGTGTATTACAAGCTGGCGTGAATGGCCACAGCAGTATTCGTGTAAAGGTGCGGTCAAAGCAGCAGTGGTGTATATGGTGTGATCAACGCAGCAGTGGTGTCTATGGTGTGACCATAGCAACAGTGATGTCTATGGTGTGATCAACGCAGCAGTGGCGTCTACGGTGTGATCAACGCAGCAGTGGTGTCTACGGTGTGATCAATGCAGCAGTGGTGTCTACGGTGTGACCACAGCAACAGTAGTGTCTATGGTGTGATCAACGCAGCAGTGGCGTCTACGGTGTGATCAACGCAGCAGTGGTGTCTACGGTGTGACCACAGCAACAGTGATGTCTACGGTGTGACCACAGCAACAGTGATGTCTACGGTGTGACCACAGCAACAGTGATGTCTATGGTGTGATCAACGCAGCAGTGGCGTCTACGGTGTGATCAACGCAGCACTGGTGTCTACGGTGTTATCAACGCAGCAGTGGTGTCTACGGTGTGACCACAGCAACAGTGATGTCTATGGTGTGATCAACGCAGCAGTGGCGTCTACGGTGTGACCACAGCAACAGTGATGTCTACGGTGTGATCAACGCAGCAGTGGTGTCTACGGTGTGACCACAGCAACAGTGGTGTCTACGGTGTGATCAACGCAGCAGTGCTGTCTACGGTGTGACCACAGCAACAGTGGTGTCTACGGTGTGACCACAGCAACAGTGGTGTCTACGATGTGGCCACAGCAACAGTGGTGTATATGGCGTGGCCACAGCAGCACTGGTGTATACGCTGTGGCTACAGCAACAGTGGTGTCTACGGTGTGATCAGCGCAGCAGTGGTGTCTACGGTGTGATCAACGCAGCAGTGGTGTCTACGGTGTGGCCACAGCAACAGTGGTGTATATGGCGTGGCCACAGCAGCAGTGGTGTATACGTTGTGGCTACAGCAACAGTGGTGTCTACGGTGTGATCAACGCAGCAGTGGTGTCCACGGTGTGGCCACAGCAGCAGTGGTGTATACGCTGTGGCTACAGCAACAGTGGTGTATAGGGTGTGGCCACAGTAGCAGTGGTGTATACGGCGTGACTACAGCAACAGTCGATCCTCATGGTACCATGCAAGTGCAGCTCCGAGTCTCCCATAGTGTGGCAGTGGGTGGAGTGTGGCGGATTGCGTATTACGTCAGGGTGATTCCTATTGTACTCTAGTACTACGTTTATTGTCTCAAGATGCCACTGTCTCAAGATGCCACTGTCTCAAGATGCCACTGTCTCAAGATGCCACTGTCTCAAGATGCCACTGTCTCAAGATGCCACTGTCTCAAGATGAAATATTATACGACAGGATGTCACCATTTAATTTCCAAACTCACCAAAAATCTCAAATTTTGACGATCCCAAATCAAAACGAATTCAATTTACTTGCAGCAGCAAACTTGTAAACACTTTTTCAGATTCTTCATCTCTCCCAAAATTAATTCTAATTTTTGACTCCCAAATCCCAAGACCGTTCGTCTTAAATTTTTAACCTCTCAAACTTTTAAACTCTCCCTCTTTCAGTTTCTAAATTCTAATTTTGGATAAGATAAGATTGTCGCCGATTCGAAACTTCTCGAATCTCCGTTGATTTCTCTAAATCTCCGTCGATTTCTCCAAAGATTAATCTGAAACAATTTTGAGAAAAATCCTAATATTTGCAATCGTTCTGGTCCTGCTAGTAACCTGGTGAAGCGAGAAAACCCAAAAACCAGCGAACGAAAACGCCCGGAAGTGTTTGAATTCCACGAAGCCAAAAAGACTAAAGTTTAAGGTAGAGTATCTCTTCAGACAGTAGGCTCCAGTCATTGCAAACAATAATTTCCCCGTCACGGTTAAGCCACAAGTGAGAAGTATCCCCGTAAGCAATAACTCCTGTATTGATTCGAAAACATCCCTTCTAACAGTCTCAGACTTGTTCGACAACCAACTATTTCAACAATGTCCCAAATTCTCCCTGTCCGCGCAGTTGTGATGATCTCTATGTCATCAGTTTTGTCTGTGGGAGCTCTTTCTTTGAAAGACGGCGTCTCGCTGAATACTAGGGGCTTAATGGTCGGCAGGTATTTCACTTGTAAGGACGGTATGATTTGCCCACAAGCAAACATGAAGCCAGAATTTCACGGATTTTTAGATGAGCATCTTACTTCTCCTGATGAGCCGTTCTGCCGAATAAATGCAGTGACGCCTGATGTAGTTCGGTTTTCTATAGTCTACCCATACTCGCGCTGGGGAACAGGAGCTCATCTGCGGACTACCATTGAGAGCCGCTTCATCTCTGCGCAAAACTGGAATGACTACAGTTCCAATTGTCGGCAAAAACAGAATATATCAGATATCCCAGCCTCCCTTGACGATTTGGATAAATTTAATAACACAGTGGCAAAGGAATTTAAGCCCGCCCCGTTCGTTTGAGAAGGAAAGTCATAGTCACGATGATAATAAGAAAGATATTGAGAAGGCAAGTACCCCCTGAAAGTTACAAGACTCCCGCGACAGTGTGAGGATTATCCCTTGCTAATCGTAGCCTACATTACATACCATGGAATCCCCAGGCGGTTTGTCTCATGTCGTTCGGGATGTAAGGGCGGCGTCTTCAACTTTCAAACTCTCCTTCTTTGAAATTCTAGTTTCTAAATTTATCAATAATTTCGCAACTTCTCGAATCTCCATTGATTTTCTCCAAAGATCTCTGATTCTTCTCCAAAGACGGCGTGATAGTGGCACTCCGTGTCGCGTGTGTTTGCTCGGCAAAGGTTGAGAAAATTCGACTGTTTCAATTTCGAACAAGTCCAAGAGTAATAACCATGGACACAATGAGAAGAGAAGAAATTATTCCAGAGGGAGCAGATCCAGAGGGGACAGATGTGGAAAATAGACCATGGATACAATGAGAAGAGAAGAAATTATTCCAGCGGGAGCAGATCCAGAGGGGACAGATGTGGAAAATAGACCATGGATACAATGAGAAGAGGCGAAATTATTCCAGAGGGGACAGATCTGGAAAAAAGACCATGGACACAATGAGAAGAGAAGAAATTACTCCAGAGGGAGCAGATCCAGAGGGGACAGATGTGGAAAATAGACCATGGATACAATGAGAAGAGGCGAAATTATTCCAGCGGGAGCAGATCCAGAGGGGACAGATGTGGAAAATAGACCATGGATACAATGAGAAGAGGCGAAATTATTCCAGAGGGGACAGATCTGGAAAAAAGACCATGGACACAATGAGAAGAGAAGAAATTACTCCAGAGGGAACGGAATCGGATCTGGAAAATAGACCCTGGGCACGATGTCAATGCGAGGAGAAGAAATTATTCCAGAGGGAACAGATCTGGAAAATAGACCGTGGACGCAATGAGAGGAGAAGAAATTATACCAGAGGGGACAGATGTGGAAAATAGAAAGTGGACATAATGAGAAGAGAAGAAATTACTCCAGAGGGAACGGATCTGGAAAATAGACCATGTCATTGTGTTACCGATCTACAGAAAGGCTCTGAATCTGTTACGAACTTTTTTTACAGTGTTTTACCGAGTGACAGAAGGTCTTGACTCAATCTTTTACGAATTATACGGTGAGTTACCAATCTACAGGCCGTACCCGCTCGGGGAGTCGGCTCAAATCATCAGACTAGACAGGCCAACACTGCAGTAGCTCGAGTCCAAGCACCATAGAAGTGATACTGATCCTCAGCCGAATTCTCTCAGACACGGTGATGGTCAAGTTCTCGAGTCTCCTCCAAGATCCACGAACAAATATCGAGCACACACCGAGATCAAAAACGACGGTAAACAAACGCCAAACAGGCTCGTTGCAATTCTGGCGGCATTGGCCTTGGTGAAGGGCCAGGACCAGACTCCAACGTCTACGACTGTACACTGTCAGTATTCTAGCAGTTGAAACGAGGTTTCCTCGATGAATTTGAAAAAAATGAATTTGAAACGGAAAAAGTCATCCATTCGGGAGATGCAGACGCCGAGTCGCCGAATGAAAGTACAGAGGTACGCGAACCGACTGAAAAGTGATAAAAACCTACTGAAAAATGACAACGGTCGGACTCGGTCTGAGTCGACTCAGATAACCACAATCACGGGTTTCATCAAGAATGATAATCCTATGGCCCTCACCAGTCTTCCATTCAATTGGGCCGCTTTTCTTCTGCTCCTGTGAATCCGAACGATTTCGAAGAAAAAAAGATGCGGAATCCCTCTGCTCTCACAAATTTCCAAAGAATGGGTTTCTGGGTGGAATTCTCTAAACAACAAGAACAACGAGAAAAAGAAAAAAATCCTGTTCATTGGTGCCTTGAAATCCGAAGTGGGACAAGCTGAAGTGGCGATGTCAAAGCTCGCAAAAACACACAGGGTTACCTAGAGGGTCCCGTCTTTAATATATTGTCAAAGCCGTGCCATTGACGCAACTTAATACACAAGGTCGCTTGAATCAGTGAGTAGGCGGCTTCAATGATCATGGCAGTAGGTTAGCCAGCTGAAAGTATTGCCCGTAATACTTTTTCCAATGTTAGATTCAGAATCGAAGCTATTGCCCGTAGAATCTTCCAACTCTCTTATCGTGATTTGTATTGTCCGTAGAATTTTCCAACTCTCTTATCGTGATTTGTATAATTGTTGTGGTAGTTTTCGCCTACCGCGAATCGGAAGTTGAGAATTTTGAGTTTGAATCAAGATGGATAGTGATCTCTTTGTAAATTGTTTGATTTCTTGTCTCTAAATTTGAAGTGTCAGCTTGAATCGTTTGTGAAATATACGATGATATTGTGGCCATCAGAAAACTGATCAACGGAAAGCTTTGACTCAATTGAATCTTTTTGACTTCTACGAACTATCATTACAGCGAATTACCGATCAGGTTATCAGCAGAATTTCTAATACTTAGTACTATGCGGTGAGTTACCGACCAGCAGAAAACCTCGACTCCATCTGATTCTGAATCTGATTTCTTTCCGAACTATTATAATTCTGGTGCCTTACCGATCTACAGAAAGGCTTTGAATCTTTTAGAAACTTTTATGACAGTGCGTCACCGATCTACAGAAAGGCTTTGAATCTTTACGGACTAATACAGCGGCGCCTTGCCAATCAGCAGAAAACTTTCAAGTCTCAGCTTTTTATCAACTATTATTACGATGTGCTGCAGTGCCGATCTACAGAAAATTCCTATTTAGTTCTCTTCGAGTTATATTGTAAGTTACCGACCAACAAAAGATTTCGACTCGATGTCATGAATTATACGGTAAATTCAAACGGAAAGTCGAAATCTATACCGATCAAACAGAAAGCTTTGAGTCTTTGGGTCTTTTACGGATTTTCAAAAATGAATGTTATTTCGTTGAAACTCGAGACACCAATCAAATTCCAAAAAAAAGTCTATTGGTATACTAGTGGTGAGTTACTGATTACAGACGAACTAGATTCCCAGTATTAAGTCGAAAATCGTGCTGATGTATTGCTGGCAATTTTTTTTTTTCTGAGGAGTCACTGCCCCCCTTGCCAGCGGTAAGGTGAAGTGGTAAGGCTTCCTTGAGATGAGCTGAGCTGAGCTGAGGCGGAGTAGAATTATAGACTCCCATTGTAAACTGATTTTTTATTTGATGATGGTGATGATATTTCTATTCCCATTGTAAATAGAAAAACAAATCTTGTTGAGCTTTTGGATTCCTTCCATGTATTGTTCGTGGTTGTTCCTGAAAGAGTGTCAATGAGAGAAAGACGCTCTTGGGAGAGACTGAACTGCTAAAAGAGCGGCAAGGATTCGAGTGATGAAAGAGCGGCAAGAGTGGAGGGATCGTTTCGAAATTTCTTCCTGACGGTTCAACGAAAGCGCCCGTCAAAAAAGCGGAAATGCGATACAAGTGTGACAGCCAAAGCAGCAGCTGGGGCGTGGTTTGGTGTTGATTTTTGCTTGAAGTAAATACTGTGACGTTTTTGATTTTTCGAGGCAAATACTCTGGTCTTTCTGATTTTTTGAGGCTGATATTCTGGATAAAGTGACTTTATGAAGGCAGATACTCTGGATAAAGTGACTTTATGAAGGAGTCGGTCCATTTATATTCGGATATGCCTCATTTTGCGGGAAGATGGGCAGTTCTCTGAGTTTTTTTTTGGCTCAGCAATGAAGATTGCCCAATGATGATAAAGTCTATGCATGATTTCATTTACCAGATTACAAGATGAAGTCTTTGAGTCGAGCGAGGCTCGAATCCTCGATGTTATGCGGTCGATTGCTATACGATTGAGATCGAGATTGTCAGCTGTTTTTTGCGAGTGATGTGTTGTTTTTTTTGCGAGTAATGAAAAGATTGCGAAGTATCCTGAGAATCCACAAGATGAAACTCACCAATTCAAACGACAAGAAAGTTGGAAACACAAGAACTTCTTTACAATCTATTTTCCACTATCCAATCCCCAAAAAATCCACAGGAAAAGTCACTCCTTGTTTTTCTCCTTGTTTTTACCTGAGATTACCCTGAATTAACCTCAACCTGAAAAAAATTTCTCTGCCCCTTGTTTCAAGTCTACACAAAACGGTTGACGTCACATATTGTGACAATAATTGTCAGCCTGTCTGTGTGTCAGTCTTGATACCAAAGCTATACAAAACGACTGACATATTGTTAGTCCGACTGACATATTGTCAGTCTTGATACAGAATTCACAGACGAAGTCTGCAACTGCTTGTTCCAAATCTCTCCCAATTGTTGCTCTGCAACTGCCTCCTCCAATTGAAATCTCTACCAATTGATATTTGCAGAAGTTTGAGACGAAACATATTGTTAGTCTAAGTTTGCAAAAAGATGGCTCTCAATGATGTCCGTCCGACCAAGACGGGTCACGGCCTGCACAGGTTCTCCTCCTCCTGTCCGTTCTCTCTCCTTAACAGCAGTCTCGTCATAGTCGGTATTACGATTTTCTGTGTGGAAACAGTCCAAGCAGTCAAGATCGGACGTCCAGAAAATGTCGGGTATCAGTCCCAGTCTGCCTACCGAGGTTTGGGCCGGTCTGCTCCCAGTAAGAATATCTACGGTGAGAACGTCAAGAATATCTACGGTGAGAACATCAAGAATATCGGTGAGAAGAATATCTACAGTTACGGTAAGAGCAGCAATGTCATTGAGAAAGAAGAGACTCAGAAGTTCGACGTCAATGATAAATTTGCCGACTATGTCAATAAGGTCCAGGATGAAAAAAATGTCAATAAGAAACTTGCCGACTACACCAGTAAGAACGAAAGAAATCCGAAGAACCTTGCCGATTACACCAGCAAAAATTTTACGAATCCGAAGAAACTGGAAACGAAGAAGACCCTGCACACCAACAAGACCCTGGAAACGAACAACCTGCAAACGAACAACCTGGAAGCGAAGACTCTGGAAACCAAAAAGACCCTGCAAACCAAAAAGACCCTGGATCCGAAGAAGCTCGAAACAAAAAGCCTGAAAAAACAGTCCGCAGAAACGAAGGCTGAGATTTTGAAAGCGATGGAATCTCAGGTGAGAGAGATGAAGAAAACGAATGACGAAATCTGGAAGACAATCCTGAACATCGATACAATGCTCTTGGAGCGCGAGAAAGGGTCGACGGTATATTCATGGACCGCCCTGCAAAACAGCCCCATTTTCACCCTGGAATCCGGTCATGGTCTGGGCCCCGGTATCCATTACAACAATGAAGGTAAGGGCGGGAAACGGCCAGAAGGAGTGGAAGAAGGGCATGATTTATTGTCGACTTCTCAAGATAGCGCTCAAGATAGCAATACGAACACAGATAGCAATGATTCTGAAGGTTTTGCTCATGGATACAAATATCTCATTCTCAGAGAGCTACTGGAGAAAGTCCCGGTAGAGGAGATGGAACAAGTGCAACGAACGAAGAAAACATCCTTCTCCTCCTCTAATCACGGGCAAAATAAAGGAGCAAAGCTCTCCAAACAAAATAGCACACAGCCACAAGTTTCTACACAACCACTTTCTACACAACCACTTTCTAAATTCGTGACGATTTCCCGTGACCTTTTCCGGTATTCTTCACAGCATCCTGAAATCGAAGAAGAGATGGAAAGAAAACACAACGAAATCGATCGTAGACGGGGACGAAAACAAGTCGATTTTGATGCAGTGAGGCGTGGAAAAAAGAGTTTTGATGACATCCGACTTTCAACTAAGGTTCCATTTCTCGGGTTGGAGCGGGCGTTGGCCAGTTCGGAAAATTTTGAAAGAGTGTTTACGGATGTTAGACACAATGACATCGGCTCATCAACTCCTTACGATATTCCAAGTCACAAACTGGCTGTCACCGACTATTACAAAGAAAATGGCCAAGCAAACTTGACGAAATACTTGATGAAAAAAGATCCGTATCTAAGGGAAGAATATAAGAAGAATGGATTTTCTGTTTCCAACATGACCAACTCGAACGGAGAAGGGATTTCTATCTCCACCGTGGATCTCGAAAGGCTCTCGCAACCCGAAAAACCGATCCGATTATACCAGACTGTGCAACATGAAGTCAAAGATCGGGAGGGATTCTTGAATGAGTTGAAGAAGTTGAGGAGATTGGTTGTTTCAGATTCGGGACGTGATGTATCTCAAGATTTCATCTCAGGGCGTGATGAATCTCAAGATTTCATCACCAAAGCCGCTGACTCCCAGATTTCTCGCTGGCAAGCGCTTCTTGAAGCTAAAGACAACAACTATAATGGGGCGAATAGTACTACTAGGACAATCTCCTACTCAGACCTTCTTGACGCAGCTCGTGAAGTCGCACTATCTGAAAAAGAATATGACACGTTTTGGAGTTCATCTCATTCAATGAATTTTTCATCCACACTCAGAGTGGAGCGAAAAATGAAAAACCTAGCTGTCATCATCATAAACGCCTTCTCCGAAGTCGATCTGTACTTGAAAAAAGAAGCGAAGAAAGAACAGCAGCGCAGAGCGACACTGAAGATCGATTTTTTCGTGAAAGAAATCGCGAAGACACGTGATTTGATTTCGGAAATGTTAACCGAAACAATTGAGGTTCTATTGCAAGAAATTGGGCCGGTGACTGAAAAGAACCTAGGATCGGTAATGGGGTCGGATTGGTTCCATGAAAAAACACTCGCTGGAAAGACGAAAGGATATTCGACACACGAAATCCGAACGGTTTTTCCGAGTGATTTGGTGCCTACGGAAGAATCGGAAAAACTTGGGATCACTTATTCTGATTTCGAGGGTGGTGTGCAAAAGATTGGCCTAAAATACCCGTCGAAAAAATATTTCTGGCCGAACGCGAAATATTCTGAATATTTTTCGAAAAACACCGCCGGACAGTGGAATAGCAAAACAGGAAAGGATGGTAAGAAAGGGCGTACGCCGAAGATTGTTGCGTACTCCAAGAATGAAGGTAAAGAAGAAGGTAAAGAAAAGGGCCTGGATACCCATTTCGGCGCACCGTCTTCATCCGAATGGAGTATCATGGCAGCCGGGATTGCGGGAGAATACAATGAAGACATCGGCATTTTGAGAACATGGGGGAAACATGGGGACGGATTTTTTTGGTTACCGGGAGAGGATTTTCAAAATGTTTTCAGACAAGACTCTAATCAGATTCAAGGCGAAACTCAGAGAAACAACGCCACCAACACGAAAAACAAAAACTCCCTCCGCCAATGCTCCGAAACTTCTGGTGGTCTGCAGCAAGCTTTGTACACGTATTTCGACAGCGGTGCTCCGGATCACTGGACCTCATTTGTGACGGGGGAAGTGATTCAGAATGACTACTTTGAGAGCCTCAAAAAATTCGAGAAAACCGCAGTCAAGAAGAATTTCACGGAATTCGAAGCAGTCATGTTTCCGGGCGAGGTACAGCGCGAATACTATTTCATCTGGCCCGCTTATTTGGAATATAAAGGATTGTTGAAATTGAGGGACCCGGTTTGTGATGATGCCAGTGGAAATTCTAATCTTCACAACAACAAAGTGAAAATCGCGATCCAAAACCTTCTACATTTCGCGAAGTCCGAATTCATCCCTGCAGTGAAGAAGCTGCAACTTCTCATATTTCAAGCCAGAAACAGAGAATTCGCACTGGCCCGCGATCTCGGCATCCACGAACTAGATTTGGGGACCGATCCGGAAGTTATTTTAGCGAATGGCTTGCTAAATTACATCGCCCTTCCTATCCGCGCGTTCATCTTGGAAAATTTTGATGAGGAAACTAGGATGAAAGATGACGAGGATAGAAAGCTCTGGATGGAGGTCGGGGAGACGGCTAGTGATGTGAGAGAACACCGGAATTTGTTTTGGGAGAAAAGGCGAGAGGTGGCGGAGAGAGAGGTTGCTGGAGAAAATTTCGAAATCAATAATGCTGACCCCGTACTAAACAATCCCAGTTTCACGGATATCCAGTGTCTCGATTTTCTGACCTTCGGTGATGTTCAGAGGGTATCTTTCATGGGATTAGCGAACATGGCGCGGGACGGGGTAAATTGCGCAAAAAAATGGCTCAGGGAAGTGGAGAAGGTGGAAGATGTGTACGGAAGAGCTTCAAAGTGGCATCTGCTCCGAGAAGGTGGAAATGGTGGTGAATCCGATAGTCATACAAAAGAGACGGAGAAAATAATAATTCCAGGCCAAGAAAACTTTCGTCATCTTTCGAAATATGCTTACATAGACGGCTCTGGTGTGAAGGATTTGGTGCCAAAACTGGAAAAAACGAAATTGAGACTGGCAAAGGTTTTGCAACGAATCAGGAATGTTCCCAGTCTGTGGTCTCAAGTTCAACCTGAAGTTCAAGCGACACGACAGAATAAATTCGGGCGGATGGTGCGTTCACAAGAATCCGAAGATCTTTCTGAATTTCCAATAGCAGCGGAATCCAGCACCAACAATAGCAGCACCTGGAATCCAGCACCTTGGATGGCACAATCCACCCTAACCATCGACTTCTCCGTCTTTGCCGACAAATTCCTATCCTACGATCACGTTGAATTACCGCTTGACGAACGATTGTACATCGATCACGAATCAGGGAAAGGTTCAAAATCTCTGGCCTACGGCAGCGATTGTCCCGGTTGTTTTGGCGCCCCTTCTTACATTCCCGCTCTTGGGTACATGCAATATAAAAACTGCGGCTCCTACGGTAATGAGAACGGGTTTGGGCGGAATTATAAGGAGAGACAGATCCAAATGACACCGATGTTCAACGAAAACGAAAAAAAACATGTCCAAAATGCGATCCAGATGGTGAAGATGATTGGACAAGTTTTGGAGAGGGTAAAGACCGGAGACCAGAACACCCCCCGTTACGATAAGAAGACGGGAAGGATTTTACCGAATAGTGCTGTTGGTGCTGAGAATCTGAGAATTCCGTCGAATACTATCGATGTGTATTCCCCGACGAACGTGAATGATGAAAGATCGTATTACCAAGCGAAGATGTTCGATGGTCTCCCATTTGCTTTGAACTGGCAGGAGAATGTGAACCAAATTTCCGGCAAAGGACCGAAAATGATGAATTCGAATGTCTTGAGCGGTACGAAGAACTCTAATGTCTCGCTCGGTAGTACAAAAGGATCCGGTGTGGCAGAATCAGAAACACAGCAAGCACGGCATTTCGCAGAAACACGGCACTCTATTTCTCGACTCGATCTCGACCTGAATTCCGAATCCACCCTCCTCGCCTACCACAACACTCTGTTCGCACAGAAGATGGCAATTGACTTTGCAACTCGGTTCAGGGCCAGTAGGTTTTATGCTGCTTCTTCTGATCCAAGAAATGTAGAAGATAAAATGCCCCAGCATGTTTCTGGATCACGCAAAGAATGGCCGGATACGAAAAATCGCGTTGATTATGACGTCTTAAAGTACAGAAAACAACACTTTGGGTACGATTGGAGGGATTATGTTGACTTTTCTGTTGGTGATGACGCATATGACCTGATGCCAAGTCTAGATCGTAAGTTTCTCAATCTAGGCAAGCCGATCGCAATGAGTAAGCCTGACTTGAGGAGTACTCATGATTCGAGTAATGGCTCCAAATTTCATGCCACTGAAAGTATCAATGAGGTGCCATATGCTTCCGTCTTTCGGCCTCTACCAGACATCCAAACGCTTCTCGATCTTAAAAAGAGTAGCAATTCCGGCCCAGATTCCGATTCTGTGGATTCGGATGAAGAGGATGATTTTGAGAATAATCCCGCAGCTTTCAAAGTAACCTACTCCAACAATCTGAACCCTACAATCAAAGAAATGCTGGAGATCTTCTCTGATGCGTGTGATGTTTTAAACCTCACGAAAGATTGTCTCCCCATTGCGAAATTGGAATTTCAAGACTGGAAAAAATTCTATTATAGGGATGAGAACTTAAAAGACAAGTTGGATTTCTCGTTAAAGTTCCAAGACGCCCTTCCTGAACTAAATGAGATTCCAATCATTAATGGCAGAAGACGATTGACGAAAGAACAGAAGAGGCGAGTCGTGAAATTGCAAAAATCCGAACTCGAAAAATTCCCAGAATATTATAAAAAAGCGATGGAGCAGCAGGGAAAATAAAGTTGTATTATAAAAAAGCGATGGAACAGCAGGGAAAATAAAGTTGGAGAGGAACAGAGGTGAAAGGGAACCACTTCCAGAATCGGCAATAAGGTGGAACTGAATATGACGCGCGGTAGGGTAAGGCCAGGAGGCGCGGTAAGGTAAGGTCAACAGAGAGTCTAGACTCTTCAACTACGTATCGTCAACTACGGATTAGACTCTCTGGTACGTATTGTCAACTACGGATAGAAAATCCAGGTCAACAGAGAGAGTTTTCGTATCGTCAACTACGGATAGAAAATCCAGAACTTTGTCCAGAACAAAGTTCTGTTGTCAAGGAATCAACCACGGATACATTCCAGGGCACTACCTTCAGGTTCTGTGAAGTCATCAACGAAGAGGCTTCAACCACGGATACAGTCCAGAACAGAGCTTTTTTCTCAAAAAAAAAAAGTGGCCCCGACAAATTGTCACCGTTAGAGAGATACTGGCCCCGACAAACTGTCACTGTAAGAAAGATATGAGTGTGTATCACTGATATGCAGTGATGCGCATCATTGATGAGAAGTCTCAATGGTTGGCGGTATCATCGATAAGATTTGATAGGCATCATTGATGAGGAGTAATAGGAGTGATGGTAAGCGGTATCTGACCGATAGGAAGTGATACCAGGTACCTGACAAGTATGTCACTGTTTCAAGGACACTCGCTCATCATTGTTTCAAGGAAAAACTCAAAACACAGTCTGAGATTTGAGAAATGAATTAGAATTTAGAATTGTATTGGGTAGAGACTCTTGGGAGACGAATTGGTAGAATGGGCTCAAGATAACGAATTGGTAGACAGGCTAAGCAGAAAGTGAATTAGACTGGGGTAAAGATAGGTAGAATGGATAAGAATCAGAGGAGTGAATTCTGAAGCGTGAAAGAGACGAATTTCCGGTAAGGCTAGAAGGATTAGGATAGCGATTTGATAGAATGGGTAAGGATTAGGATAGCGATTTGATAGAGTGGGTTAAAGTGAGACTCAAAGAGAGACGATCTGATAGAATGGGTTAAAGTGAGACTCAAAGAGAGACGAATTGGAATGGATAACGAATTGCTGTGTTTATACGATAGAAAATAACGATGAGTAGTTTCGCAATAAGTAATATCTGTAAACGTTTCAAAGTGGTATATGCGAGGATTTTAGACTTGTGAGGAAGTATAGTGTGCGATGATTTATGAGTGTAGGCGAGGATTTATGGATGAAGAAAAATAACAGAGTCTGTAGTGAAAAGTGAAACGAGTTAGCTAAGGAAATTGACAGAGTCCGTGACAAAATGAAAGCAGCGGGCGACACGAGTTTGTGACAAAATGAAACCAGCTGGCGACACGAGTCTGTAACAAAATGATACGAGCTAACGAAATTGACAGAGTCCGTGACAAATGAAACTAGCTGGCGACACGAGTCTGTAACAAAATGAAACGAGCTAACGACATTGACAGAGTCTGTACTGAAATGAATTGAGCTAGCTAAGCGAAAGAGAAGTCAGTAGAAGCCAGTAGCAGTGTTTGTGTAATTATGCGGTGTTGCTAAGTTATGCAGTGTTCCCGTTCGTTCCTGAAATTTGAGTGGTCATGCACACACTGACAAAAAAACGGCTGAGTATCTCTGACAAAAAAGCGGCTAAGTATCTCTGCTGGAGAAACGCTCTCTCTTTTTCTGGTGTAACTTGTTGACGGGTTTCATAGTGAGTCTCTTTGTCGCACAGGAGCAACAGTTGCACAGGAGCAACAGCGGTCTCACAATTCGCACAACAGCGCGTGGCACAAGCCGCGCAAAGTAAGCAGCTCTCCGTTGTGTAGCTTTCATGGGTGCTTGCGTTTTAGCAGGTTTCAGCATCACACACGAGAACATCGAGGAAGTCAATGAATCAGAATAGTTCTCGTATTTTCATTACAGGAGGCAAGCGCTCTCTGGGTAGTGATCTTTCCAGGTATTCTAAGAAACACTCTCAGGGGAACGATTGGAGCTCTCTCATGGTGACCACTGGAGCTATGTCATGGTAATTGCTGCAGATCTCTAACGGTAAAACTAATGCAGCTCTCTCTGACAGTGAAACTAATGCAGCTCTCTGACGGTGAAACTACTGCAGCGTTCTAACGGTGAAACTATTGCTGTTGCAGGCTGCTGCTCTCTGACGGTAACCACAGCTGACCTATAATATGGAAGCTAGCCTCGTCAAGACAGAATCGCGGTTACAAAAAACAAAACCTCAGTGAAGACAGATACGATACCGAGTCGTGAATACACAAGAAAAACCTCAGTGAAGACGAATAGTATACCGAGTCGTGAATACACAAGAAAAAAACCTCAGTGAAGATGAAGATACCGGACGTATCTCGATTAAGTATTTTGCTAAGTCTTGTTTTATCAATCGTGTGCACTGCACTATCTCGAACAGGAGGAATCATTGCGTGCATTGTATCTCGAAGAAGAGAAGTCATTGTGTGCATTGCACTATCTCGAAGAAGAGGAGTCATCGTGTGCACTGCACTATCTCAAAGAAGAGGAGTCATTGTATCTGGAAGAAGAGGAATACAAGACTCAGGAATACCAACAGTTGTCGTCGGGATGACCTGAATATACCAACAGCGCCCGTTTTCGTCGGGATGAATATACCAACAGTCCGTTCTAGTCCGTTGTCGAGTCACATTCGAAAATACCAGCTGCGCAATGATATTCAGGAGTCAATTTTTGTGACAGTTGAGTAACGGTAGACTGTTGAGTTACGTTGTTGAGTGACGGTCAAGTGCTGTTGAGCAATATCTTATAAGTAGAAGGTTGGAAAAACTGAAAAAAAAAATGTCTAAGTGCTCCGTCACAAATAGTGTTGGAAATGCTGACAAGCCACGTCCGTAGTTGTGGCAATAGCGAAATGATGTAGGAACTCAAGTAGTGAGTTCGGGCAGTGTAGTTTGGAGTAGCTCCAGAAGTGTCACTTGAAGTCTGGAGTTGAGGCGTAACTCCTGAAGCATATGTGAAGTTTGGAGTCACTGTCATTGACAGTTGAGGAGTCTGAAGCCTAGGTGGGGCCCGCTTGAAACACTACAGTAGACTTATCTGAGACTGAGTCTGTTATGGTGGGATTGAAGTTGTGAAGGAGGCTCTGACTCTGTCTTTTCATCGTATGTGTGTTCCTTTTTTCATTGCGTGTCTTGATAAGTTGACTTGCGGAAGTACCCCTCAAACTCTTTCTTTGCGGTGAGTCCCTCTTGCTTTTGGAAGGGCATTATCGTGGAACTGTATGATTCGCGCCCTAAGTTATCCTGGAGCTGTATACTATGGTTTGCGGAAACTTTTTTTGCCTCGACTCTCGAGTCTAGATTTGCGGAAATTCAAATTCTTTTTGCAATGCCGAGAAAGCTGGTTCCTTGATTTATGATTCCTGGTGATTCCATGATAATGATTCAGCCATCCTAATCGTACCACTAACGTTGCTCGTCTACGGTCTCATCCAACCCGATTTGAATTTCACGATTCAATTTGATTCCATCATCCAGCGTAACTATTTCAATTTCAAATTTAACTGCAGCAGCCGCAGTTAAGTTTACAAATTGTAATTACAATTGTCGTTTCAGATTCCATATTGATCGATTGACTTCATCAATCTTTGCATTGGATCTATCTTTGCCGCAAATTTCGCATCATTTGCAAATATTGGTGCAAATTTTGCAAACATGAATATCCGTTTGAGTTGTCGTTTGGCGCTGGCATCGTTGTTAAACGGGACAGTGCTGTCATTGAGTTTTCTGGTATTGCAGAAAGTCGTAGTGCCAGTCGGATCCGTTGGTTTGTCTCCAGACAAAGTGCCAGTGGGATCCGTTGGTTTGTCTCCAGATAATCACTCAATTTCGAATCTTGAGATTACAAATTCCGCCCCCCAAGTCGATGGCCGTCAGGTCCATGGTCTGACCAATATTGGTGATGATAAATCTGTCTGGGTGGACGGTACAGAAGTGGATCAGCGTTTGGGTGGGGGGGATTCGAGGGAAGATTCGTCTTCTTCCGAATCCGTCGAATCCGATGGCGAAGCAAAACTTTTCGGATCTTCGTCAGAAGAAGATGAAGATGGAATTTCGGATGAGGAGAAAGATGAGGCGGAGAAAGAACATGGACAACAGCACGTGGAGAAAGAACAAAATGACAATGAACTTGAGAAGAAAGCGGAGAAGAAAGCGCTCGAGAAAGCACAAAAGAAAGCAGAAAAGAAAGCCCTTGAGAAGCTGAGAAGAAAAATTTTCAAGACAAAAGAAAAAACTGAAATTTTGCTGGAATCCAATCTCGAACAGAACTGGAAGTCCACCCTCTTAAGATTCGCATCCACCCTCTCGTCACCTGAGCGAAAATTTTTAGGTCGTTTTGTAGAAGACTCGCATTACGACATGTCGAAGACAATCACAAAAGTCTATGACGAAGGGAGCCAACTTCTTGGGACGATGTTGAAGGGGATAGACTTCGGGAAAGTGATGGAGAAGATTCAGTTGTCAACTGAAAATTTGAAGGGAACTGAAATAAAGGGGGTGGATAATGTGGATACAGCTGTGGATGCAGAGAGCACTCTGAACTTTCTCAAGCGAGTTGTTGAAAATCAAAATCAAGGGAAAGATGAAAATCAAGGAAAGGATCAGAGCGGGCGCAATCAAGGAAAGGATCAGAGCGGGGATAAGGGAATGATGACAAAGAAACTCTCGTCCAAAAAACACCATCGAGAGTGTGATCTACGTTTTGAGGAGGATATAACGAAGATTGGAAGTTGGATTGCTGGGGAAATGAGGCGTGATTCGGCGTCTGAAGATGTTTTCAATGTTTTCAAAAATCACTATTCGCAAGATCTCAAGAAGATGGCTGGCGAAATTCAAAAACTTGTGAAGAATGGGAAGACTGGAATGATTGACAATTTGATGGCAATTTCGGGCAGGGACTTTTTGGGTGACGTTCATGACATGAACGAGAAGTCAGAAAAAGCAGCCATCCAAAGAGAGATGATCAATCTCGGTAGCCAACTGGCGGAGGGGTTGTTGGATCAGATATTACTTAATGTGGCGGGCAAATCTTCGGATGAGATTCTCAATGCGGCGAGCCAATCTTCTCACAGCAGTGAATTATCTTCTGACAGCACCAATATTTTCCATCTCACCCTCTCCATTCTTCAATTTCCTGACACGTACAGCAAGTGTTGGGACAGTGTCATTGGCAGTGAACGGGGTTTTGAGTCTTTCTTGAAAACACATCTTGAGGTTTTGGGTCTCTCTTCTGACAAAGTGCAAAAGATTTTGAACATAATAACTAACATCTTAAAAGCCGCGGAAACACAAGTGAACAAACAAATGGCGCCAGAAAGGGAGAAACGCGCGTTGCAACGCGCGAAAGAGGATGCGAGACCGGAAAGGATGGCGGTGATGGAGAAAAAAAAAGCGGCGATGGAGAAAAAAAAAGCAGAGAAGGAGAAAAAGAAAGCTGAGATTAAAGCGGAGAAGGCTGAGAAAAAGAAAGCTGAGATTAAAGCGGAGAAGAAAGCATCGAAAAGAGCCGTCGAGAATGGTGGAGAAGGATTAGCGAAAGCGCCTTTTTTGGAAAGCGGTATTGCCGCGCCTGAAAGCGGTATTGCCGCGTCTGAAAGCGGTATTGCCGCTCCTGAAAGCGGTATTGCATCGCCTGATAAACTCTCACAAGAGGACGAAGAATCTGCACACTCACAAGCTGAATCAGAAGAAGCAGAAGAAGACGTCACCTCTTCAGATGTCGATTCTCCTGCAGAAGATTCTTGTGCAGAAAGAGCAGCACGCAAATCAGAAGAAGAAAAAGAAAGAAAAGAACAAGCAAGACGCAAATCTGAAGACCGGGAGGATGAAAAGAGATTCGAAAGAGAAGTAACGCGCCTGATCATCACACAAGTCACAGAAGTGCTGACGAATCCGAAGATTGCGGAGATTCTTCTCAAAGTCGTTCCGGAGGTTTTGTTGAAATATTTCGGGTTTCATATTGGGAAAGTCGCCGAATTTTTGGAGGCGAAATTGAATGTGGAGAGGGAGAAAATGAAATTGATGGATGTGGAGAGGGAGAAAATGAAACTTTCGGATCCAGAGAGTGCGAAAATGGACGCGTATTCTTTCGCGAATTCTGACTTGGTAACCAGTTTCGTGACAGCATTGAAAGCAGATGAGCTTGAAACTTTGAACGAACAGGGTGGATTTCCCGGGCAGAAGGGGTGGATTTCACAGAGAGTTGCGAAGAATAAAGGCACCGTTCCAAAGTCCGAACTCGTAGCTTCTCGTATCCACAATTTGCACAACCAGATGGCATCGGATCTCGAGTATTTTTCCTCTGTCTTTTCCAAATTTGCTTCCTTTATAACCGGTGCTGCTGAAGGAGGGGATATGAATTACAAACTGTCCAAACTGTCCCATACAAAAATCCCATACAAACCCGCACTATTCCAACCCCTTTTCAACAGTGCGTATTTGTATGGGATTTTCGGTCTCAAGGGTTCCCCATCAGAACAAGCCACCGAAGAAATGGCGCGGGTGAAATCAGAAATTGCGTCTTTTGCGAAAGAAGCAGGCGAATATGATGTCACCCGGGAATTGCGTGGTCAAAAAAAGGGAAAAACCGACGATAATTCTTTGATGTACAAAATATTGGAAGAAGGGAGAAAGGATATTGTGAGCGTAGAACAATTGTTGCGCCAGTAAAGGATATTGTGAGTGTCGAGCAATTGTTGCGGCAGTGAGCAATTGTTGCCGAAGTGAGCAATTGTTGCGGCAGTGAGCAATTGTTGCGGCAGTGAGCAATTGTTGCGGCAGTGAGCAATTGTTACAGAAGTAAAAAACTGCGGACACTGGCGAAACTTTGGGAGGAGAATTTGGAAACGAGGTCGTCAAAGACCGAAACTATACGAGTCTTGGACTCAGAGACCGGAACGGCACTATGACGCCTGCGACAGTGGGTGCACAGATACTGTGACCCCTGAGAACGGGAGTTGACAGAGACTGTGGGCTCACAGAGACTGTGGGCGCACAGAGACTGTGGGTGCGCTGAGACTGTGGGTGCGCAGAGACTGTGGGTGCGCAGAGACTATGGATGCACATAGTATTGAGGACACGCATAGTATCGAGCACGCATAGTATCTCAGTATTGCAATCATGCAGTCACTGATACTAACATTGCAATGCGGTCACTCTCTCAGCGCAACTGCATAATAATGATTCTAATTTCTCAAGCTCTCAGCATACAGAGTTCATGATTCTGCGCCCAACAAAGACGCAGAGTTTATAATTCTGAGCACAACACACTGGGTTCGAATCTTCATGAATGACGGTCTCTCTGGATGACGGGACTTCTGCTCCCAGAATGACGGTCTCTCTGGACCTGGAACAAAAGAGCCCTGGAACGAAAGCTCAGCATTCACATGTACAATTTTTCAAACACGACCCAATTTTCGGTTAGATGTACAGTTTTTTGACACACGAACTAAGTTTTCAGGAACTAAGTTTTCAGAGAGTCTTGAACCAAAAATATATCGACACGAGAGAGAATGCACTACTCTCTCTCAGTAACACGATGTCTCTCAGGTCCAACACGAGAGAGAATGGACTCTAAGTAACACGAGAGAGACTAACAACGCCTCTCAGAAACTGCCTCAGTCATTGACCCGAGTATCACCAGGCTTCCCCATGGTGGAGCCTGAGTATCACCAGGCTTCTCCATGGTGGATGCATTGGGTGGATGCAAAATGGTGATTGGAAGTTGAATGTCCATCCGATATCATGGCCTCATTCGATATCATGGTCATTCGATATAATGGCATTCGGCGAGTTGAGACATTTGATGGCCTCATTCGATATAATGGCCATTCGAAATAATGGCCTCACTCGATATAATGGCTTATATCTGGCGATAATTTGAAACACATGACTTGATCGGGTCATCGATCATCATCGATATAATGGCCTAGTGAAAGTTCATCAAAGAAGACTAAGTGAACGCTCACTCAGAAAAGACTAAGTGTTCTCCCTGCTCGACTCTTCTTTAGATTTTCTGCAAACTCGCCCCGAAACTGTCGAACACCGAATTCCTTGTGGGGAACCGATTTTTATCAGGTCACATTTCGGTTCATGTTTTCGGATTTCTTTTTTTTGAAACACCCTGATACAGGTGTGGTAGTGTCAGAAATTTGACATCAGCAAATGCGTGCAGCGTTTTTTTTTTCGGAATTTTTTTAAACAGCCATAAACAGGAGGGGTGTCCTCAATTTTTAGTAGGTTGCAGTCTGAATCATCATCATGATCTGATTCTATTTCGTTTCGGCGTTGTTTCTTGTTTTTGAAACACCCTGATACAGGTGTGGCAGCGTCAGAAATTTGACAGCAAATGCGTTTTTTTTTCGGATTTTTTTTATCAGATTTATTTCAGGCGCGATTGTCTAACAAAATTTGCCACAACAGTTGTCTATGATTTCTTCTTTTTGGTTTTTTTTTTCAAGACGATTGCTGCAGATGTGGCAGCATTCAAAATTTGACAGCAAATGCGTTTTTTTTTTTCGGATTTTTTTTAAACAGCCGTATGCAGGAGGGACGGCCTCGATTTTTTGTAGGTTGCAGTCTGATCATCACGATCTGACTCTATTTTGTTTTGGCGTTTTTTCTTTTTTTTGAAACAGCCTGATACAGGTGTGGCAGTGTCAGAAATTTGACAGCAAATGCGTTTTTTTTTTCGGATTTTTTTTAAGCAGCCGTATGCAGGAGGGACGGCCTCGATTTTTTGTAGGTTGCAGTCTGATCATCACGATCTGACTCTATTTCGTTTTGGCGTTTTTTCTTTTTTTTGAAACACCCTGATACAGGTGTGGCAGTGTCAGAAATTTGACAGCAAATGCGTTTTTTTTTTCGGATTTTTTTTTGGGCCAGCCTTATACAGGTTGGTCAAAGCAGCCGATAATTATTTTATTTTTGACGCAGATGTGGCAGCATCAAAAAATTGACAGCAAGTGTCTTCTTTTTTTCGGATTTTTTTTTTTTGATCAGCCTTATACAGGTTGGTCAAAGCAGCCGATAACTATTTTATTTTTTTGGATTTTTTTCAAGACAGCTGACGCAGATGTGGCAGCATCAAAAAACTGACAGCAAACGCCTTCTTTTTTTCGGATTTTTTTTTGGATCAGCCTTATACAGGTTGGTCAAAGCAGCCGATAATTATTTTATTTTTTTGGATTTTTTTCAAGACAGCTGACGCAGATGCGGCAACATCAAAAAACTGACAGCAAATGCCTTCTTTTTTTCGGATTTTTTTTTGGATCAGCCTTATACAGGTTGGTCAAAGCAGCCGATAACTATTTTATTTTTTTTGATTTTTTTCAAGACAGCCGACGCAGATGTGGCAGCATCAAAAAACTGACAGCAAATGCCTTCTTTTTTTCGGATTTTTTTTTGGGTCAGCCTTATACAGGTTGGTCAAAGCAGCCGATAATTATTTTATTTTTTTGGATTTTTTTCAAGACAGCTGACGGAGATGCGGCAGCATCAAAAATTTGACAGCAAATGCCTTCTTTTTTTCGGATCTTTTTTGGATCAGCCTTATACAGGTTGGCCAAAGCAGCCGATAATTATTTTATTTTTTTGGATTTTTTTTCAAGATGGCCAATGCAGATGTGGCAGCGTCATCAATTTGACAGCAAATGCCTTTTTTCTTTCGGATTATTATTTTTTCAAGTAGCCTGTTGCAAGAATCAAGATGCCGGCTCTATATTGACAGTTACTATAGCTCGAATCTAATTGCATTTGTTCTGATTTCAAACTGTCGTTTGGGTATGATCCCGTCAAGTATATTTCCCCAATTGCAAGAAGTTTCACGATGATTCTGTCAAGTATACTATTTTTCCCCAATTGCAAGAAGTTTCATGATTCTGTCAAGTATTCCAATTGGCAATTCTCAAGTAATATCATCTCAAGTCCCATCATTTGAAACCTCATCATTATGAGTCGATCCATTCACGAATCCAAAATTAAAAAAAAACTCCAGAATCCAGCTAAGAAAATTTTCAATTGAAAGCTCCGAATATTTACATTAGATTAGCCATTTCAAGAATTCAAATCCAATTCTGTAGAAGATCGTGCTTCTTCAAACTACAAAATCCACTAAACCCATCTAAAACAAGTCAATAATTGGTCGACTCGAAACCAGTTTCATCTATTGACAACGTCATTTACGTCCAGACTTCAACCGGAGACATCTACGTCCAGACTCCAGCCGGATTTGAACTTAGACTACGAGACCAACTATCACCATGGTGAATGCAGCTCGTCTGAGTGCAATCTGTCTTGCTATTCAGTCCTCTCTGAATGTTGGTTCAGCAAGTGGATTATTGTTGACAAAATTCGCCGGGAGCCTGGAGGAGAGTCAAAGGCACCCCGCATTTGATTTTAAATTAATTGAGGGTGTGCCTGATCTCAATTTGGGCATGCATTCTCGGCCAGCAAAGCCAATCATAATGCCAGAGAGTGTGGAAAGTTCAAGCCCCCAACTTCATGCAGATCCTTCTATAAGCGTGGAGTTCACGAAAAAAGCATTTTTTAACTGTAGGGAGTACTTGAAAGAGACTTATAAGCCTGGGTCAGAAGTTCAAGCTTCTGAAGCATCTCGGCAACGTTCCGAAAAACGCGGCCAATACATCGAGTGTATGAAAGATGGAGAAAAAAACAAGGTCGGAGTATTTGGCTTCAAATGGAATGACTTCGAATCGAATGACCAGAAGGCTACTTGCACGAATTATAAAAATGGAGACTATAAAAATGGAGCCCAAAAGAGGTCCTTCTGGGATAAATACGATAATCCGAACTATGAACTTTTGTCCTGTTTCATTCCGAGCAAGTTAGTACTACTCGAAAAGCGAATACTGTATGAGTAGGTGTCTGATCCAGATCAGAGTCATTGCCATCATCAGGTGAGTCCGACGGTCCTCGCAAAATCCCGGTGGCAGTCTTTGGTCTTGTTATTGCAAGAATCATTACCATTCTGGCTTCGGAGACTACAAGATCAGAGAGGAAGAGCCTGGACATACCATTCTGGGAGGCTGTCAGGCTCGTAAGGAAGGACTTAGACATTCATCACGGCAAAGGGTTAAACGACTAGTCTTCGACTGCGCGCCACTTTCGTGGTTGCCCTGTTATTACTTATATAATTGTTCTGGATGTGATTTTGATTCTCCCGAACGATACCCCGAGCGATTCCTGGTTCGTATGTTTCCGATTTAAATCTTTTCTGATTCTCTTTCTGAGTTGAAATGTTTGCTCAATGGCAGTACTTCTTTCTGAGTTCTAATTTCCTTTCTTTTATCAAAATGGTTCTTGTATTCTTATAGGTTCAGCGTTTCTAGAACTGGAATTCTTTTCTATTCGACGTCCCTGAGGCGTGAATTCAGCGTCCTTAATTTGAGACGTAACAAAAACTTTTCTCTCTGTCGAGAGTGATGTCCCCGAGAGTCTCGGCGAGACGTGACAAAAAAACTTTCTTCTTGTCGATAGTAACGTCCTTGAGACGCAACAAAAATTTTCTCTCAATGACCCTTTTTCGAGACTCAATGTAGGATAATTATCCTATGCGACAACATAGAGTGCAATTTTATAGAAAAAGACTAATGAAATTGCCACCTCCCCCAAAAATTAGTAGTTTTTTCTTGGGATTTGCTATATTTTTGCAAATAATTATTTAGTTTTTGACTAAATTATTATTAATAATTATCCACAGAGTATTCTCTCTTTTTTCCTGGTGGATGATTGAGTCTCGTCACGTCAGGGCGTGATGGGAGCTTATGGATATCCGGCGCGACGCTCTGCAAGCAGAGGAGTCTCTTATAGGCACTGGATGTTTAGTTATCTTTTATCTCTTTGATGTGTCTTGAGTTTGCGTCACATTTAGAGATCGTCTTTTTTGCGTTCGGTGTTTTCGCTTTGCGCTTCTAAACACTGTATCAGTCACACAAGCAAGGTTGCATGAATAGTAACGTTGATAAGATGTTGAAGAATCGTGTTCGATTCTTCCTTTTGTGATCGTCGCTGCATGGAGTCGTTTATGAGGTTGGGTGGATGGCATAATGTTCTTCATGCGGGCGCGATAGTTTGACATCTGTTATGTATTAGCGGTGCGATGCGGTATATGTATTTGGTAAGGGTATGTTGTAGGGAGTGAAGGGTCATGACCCTTCAGAGACTTTCTCTCTTTTTTCTGACCCACCCCCATCCCACTTTCTCCTCCAGGTGTCAGCGTTGTAATTGACAAAGTTGTTCTGAATTTTATAATCATGTCGTTCGCCGATATTCCAGACGAGACTGGGTTCGCCCCAGATATAGGATCGGTCCCGAAAAAGTTTCGACCACCTCAGGTAGTTCACGTACCTAAGGCGGTGCCCAAGGCAATTCCAAAGGCTAATCTGGTCCCTGTGTATATCGACGACACGGCGCAGTTGCCTCCGGCTTCTGGGAACAGAAATTTCGTCAGGAGAAGCATGCTAAAGATGACTATTTTTGGTGAAGTTACCAAGGAAGACATTCATAGAGCTGTTTCTGATTCCAAGAATCTCAATATTCAACTACCAATTGAACTCCACGAGAAGTTTATAAAGGCAGTTGCCTTCTGTTATCGTCTAATGCCTCAAGGGGAGAAAGGACAAAGAAGAACGGCCCAAAGGGCGCTTGGTGAGAAGAGTCGGCTTAAGCCGACTTATGTAGAGGCGATCAAGGCCTCGGAGGACATCAGTGGAAATTGGTCTCGCATCTGTGTGGCGACACAGAATGAATACAGACGCTCATACATCAAATTCGCTCTCCCGGTGATGTTGATGGCCGGGGGTTCGGGGCATCCGAAGGAGTTTTCCATTTCAACGATTTCGAAGATTGAGCAATCTTTGGTAATGATGGACTCGGCTCACAGGAGCAAGCACCAATACCTGACCTCAGTTTGGGGCTTCGTCAAACATACGTCGCCGCAGACAGCAGCAGACTCGGCGCTGGAGGCGCAATATAGGGCGGCTCGCAGCAATTTGGAGGATCTGGTTAATCCAGAGGATATCGAGTCCGGCCCTAGACTCGAACATTGGGTCAAGCTGCTTACCTGGGCGGCTGAGGAGGAGGACGAAACGGTTCATCATCATATGAAAGACAGTTCCATTCGCAGATCTATGAATGTTATTCGTGGGAAGTCGCCAGACGAAAAACACGAAGTTGATCAAAAGGCAATTCCCTTTTACAAGGGCGAGAGGCTCATGGACAGAGACGAGAACATCACTAACATTCATTTTATTTCGGCGTCGCTGTTCGCTTATTTCGCGTTCCTCCGCCCGGCGGAGTGGAAAACAACATATTATGAAAAAGCCAAAGATCTTCGTGGATTGGATACAGTTCTGGCTTCAATCGGAGAGGTCAGGAATGGTGACAGCATTGATTTGGAACGCTCAGGTACTAAAACATCTCGTCATCCTGTTTCAATGCACTTCGAGTGCATTTGCCCATCGGTCAAGCAGCGATCTTCTGCTTCGACCATGGAGAAAACAAAGCTCACCCTCCACCCGTGCCCTGTCCATTGCTGCAACCCTGACAGGTGGAGGAAAGTGGCATCTCTGATGAAGAAGAAGCTTGATCTCTACTGGAAAGATATGTGGGTCCAGGCCGGTATCTTCCAGTTTTGCCGGATGCGCCACATTAGGCATCTTAGCCGCATAGGTGCGTGTCAGTCAGCATTTGACTCTCTCGAATCTTTAGAGAGAGTCATGAAGTTTGGCAGGTGGTTGGCGCAGTCTAGTATTCTCCTATATCAGCGCGATTGCGCAAGGAGGCCGGGACTGGTTAGTCTTCCTAAATGGCCAATCAGGATGCCGATGGTGTTGTCAGTCGATTGCTCTATCGATCAACTGGCACAACGAATCTCTGCTCTTGATCCTAATGATATTTTCCGTTTTTCCGGCAGGCTGAAAAGGCCGAGAGCAAGAGCCTCTCCTGGTCCAGGTTTTTCTATTCCGGTTCCAGAGCAAAGCTCGCTTACGCAGCTTCCAGAAGACATTGGTCATTACGATTCCGATACAAACTCATCTTTGATATCTAATTCTGATGCTGAAGAGGCCATTGAGGTCGACGAGGAGCAAGACTTTGTTGCTCCTGCGGTCAATGAGGCAGGTTTGAATGCGCTTAACAACGAGCTTGATGTCGAAATGGATCTTGGTTAGTTGACCCAGTTTCCTATTAATGTGTGTTTTTTTTGGGGAGCCATGCGTTTTTGGTTTATAAAATTATTTTTTGTGACCACACTGAGAGTTCTGGCCAGTCGGGCCTATGTCGCTGTGTGTGTATCTTCATGTTTGGGAGCGTGTATTCGTAGTCTGGACTCGGAGCTTGTGACTCGTTTCCCAAATGTTCTCTATCACTCTTTGTCTCATAAATCCGTTGTCAGGATATTTTGTCAAGAAATTCCATTCGACTTAAGAAAGTTTCATTCTCGTTTGTTATCCAATCAAGTTATTTTCAAAGTAAGAAAATGGCTGAGCAGGTCCAGGGTAATGTGGCAGGGCTCGACGCCGAGATTTTTCTCGGCGTACCAGCGCTTGAGACCCATGAGTTGCATTCGCAAGGATGCACTCATCTGGACTTTACTGTTCCGAGCAAGTTGACTTTTAAGCTTAAGTTATCCATTAAACGTGCTATGGTTATCGATTTATTTCGCGACGTCAAGGTGAAAGACTCTATCGAGTTTTCAATCCTTGCAGTGTTGGTCGCCCTTTATTGTCATGATTGCCTTGGCATCTCTATGATGTCAAGAGAGAAAATGGTCGAAGCCAACGCCAATGCAGCGGAGGGAGCGGACCCGCCTTACGCGGTGATCCCTCCCGAAGCAGATGCTCAGGCCATCATCCGACAAATCAATGTCATTCGTGAGTTTCTTCGTAATTATGCGTTGTCGGTCTATTTGGGTGACAACAACGAAAGCCATTGGAAATATAATCTCGATAAGCATGACATGAAACTGGTGCTGTTAAAAGAAATTTTGGCGAGTTTGTCCATTCAAGTTGATATGGCCCCAGTGATTTTAAACGGAGAGTCGCACGTTACCCGTAGAATCAGGGCGCAGTTAACCGAAGGTAACGGTTTTTGGCAACGCACCAAAACCGCCTTATTAAAGGCGGAAGAGAAGAAGGACGTTCTAAATTCTCTTCCTAAACAGGTTTCGCAGGCTCTGAATTTCAATGGTAACGGTGCCTTCAACACAAATCAAAACCAAAAGGAAGTTTGGAACAATGGTCAGCAGGGGCATAATCAATATTTCAATAATCCAAACCAAAATCAAAACCAATCTTACAACAACTACAATCAAAAAGGGGGCTACGCAGGTTCTCAGGGCTTTCAAAGCATGGGCAAAGGGCCTTCGGTACCTCAATGGTGCCCACCGGTGTTTCCTTCTCCGCAGTGGGGCACTTCCCCCGAAAATCCCGAGGATGAAACTGACCCAGAGGACCCAAATGCCACCGCTAATTTGGTTAAGAAAGAAGTTTGCCGCGGTTGGATGATGGGGTCATGCACTGGAGCATGTCCCCACAACCTCAGACATTTTTTCAAGAACAACGGAGAACTCAATTGGCTCTTACGAAGAGCCAAGGTCATGGGAGGAATGCCCGAGTTCGCTCAAAGTTATGTCTTCTATCTCAGAAACAACTGTCTGCTAAACGCCAATCCGCCGGCCAATGCAAATGGAAACAACAGCAACACCAACCAAGCCAAGGGTAAAGGAAAAAACGGGCAGAAAGGGAATAACAGGCAGCAGCCGTATGCTTGGTAAAAGTCCTTATGCTCGAAATTCGGCCTTGTGCAGTCATTTCTTACTCTCGACAAAGTCGAGATAGCTCGGCCAATTGGCATGCTGATCACATGTTGAATTGAGTCGCAGCCTGGTACTCTGAATAGCAATCTATGTCTTTCATTCAAACGAAACAACTACACAGACTTACATGAGAAATTTACATATCAAGAAATTTCATTTAATCTAATTCAAAATTACATCTATTCAATATATTTTTTAAGAAATTGGAAGAGGGCCCTCTTCCACATCTGTCCGAATGGAATCGTTTTGAAAAACCGTCGGTATGCCTTAGTCATACCAAAACTTTGCTTCTCTTCAGCCTTGGGCTTGCGAAGAGGTTAAAAAAAAAAAAAAAAAAAATATATGTCGTGACCTGACTCAGCGTCAGGTTTATTAGGCCCACCGGGCAGGTGTTCACTGCTGGAGCGTGAAGTAGAAATGTGTCGTTGTGCTGCTAATTGAGCGATGGTTGCCGGGCCGGTCCTTTTCGATTCTCAAAACTCGCAAATCTCAGGACGTTTAAGAGCGATTTTCTAACCACGTCAAAATGAATGATTTTGGCGACGATGTGGATTTGCAGTATGAGGGTAGGCCTAAGGAGCAGTATGGCATATCGTCTCACCTGCCAAATTATTTTAAGGCGGTGATTAAGTTCATCGAGGAAAGTTCCATTGAGGAAGTCTTATATTTAAGGAAGTGCCTCGCGCAAGAGATTCTCCATCTGTCGGAAGCTACTTCCGAAGAGAATCAGAGGCTAATTTCCACCTTAAAGCCCCATATTAGGGCTATGTTCACTAAGAATCGACGTAATGTGGTTTTGGAGAAATTACTTCTCAAGAGGGCCATTCGCTTGTCGGGTTGTCACGAAATAATGTCGCGAGAACCCGAGATTTTAGATCTTCTGGACAGAAGCACTTTCGGTGTTGTCACCGATTCCGCGGATTCTGATGGGAGTGCGCCGGCCGAGAGAATACCCATTCCGCCTACCGGCTTCTGGCGCATGCTGAATGATGACGAGCTCCAAAAGCAGTGGAGCCGAAAGATTCCAGACATCCCCAGGGGATCTAAAGCCCAACGTCCCCCATCCGTCGAAATCTGGTGGGGGAGTTGGGAATGGTCCAAAATGTACGAAAAAATTTTGGAGGGAGTCAGAGGTGGCATTTGGAAATCAATGAAGATTTCCGAATTGCAGGTGGCTCCAGCTCTGATATTTCCGGTGGTGCAGGGGTCACCTGTCAAGGTGCGCCCCTGCGTCGACCTCCGGCGTCGCAACGCGGTTTTCTACACGGTTGAGAAAATGAGACTTCTCAACAACCGCGCGACGAGGGAGCTGCAATTTCGATTAATGGCCAAGGGGGAGGAATACCCCTTGGCTTTTCATTCTAAAAAGGATTTAATGCAGGATTTAAGTCGTGAAAGGGCATTAGTTAACGCCATTAAGGCGGGTCAGGCTGTCGAAGATCGTAATGAAGCCTTTCAGCCTTTGGAGTCAATTTCGGGGAGCTCAACCTCCTTTTTTCCGTATGCCAGCCAGCATGACCTTGCTGGCTGGTATTATCAAACTCCGGTGAAATCACCGGAGTCCAACACCGTTTGGCTTTCCGTGCCGAACAGTGTTTCTAAAGATCAGCTGGGCTTAGATATCCCCAATGCAGATTCAGTTTTGGTTGACTCCTGGTTATCCATTGAGAAGGCCGTTGAGGCCGGTTTTTGCATCGACAAAGCCCCGAGGAAGTCAACACAGAGGGGAGTTTTAGTTAAGGTTCCCGTAAGATGGGTTTGTTTAAGCAGCGATGGAGCCGTTTTCGGCTCCATTGTTTCAGTGCATGAATGCGTGGGGCAGTCGGAAGCATTAATGCTTCTGACAAATTGCGCCCTACGCATTCCGTCCACTATCTATGTGGACGATGCGAATCTCCAAGATCGCATGGAATGCATAGACTCTGCCGCATTCTTGTACAGTTTCACATTGCTTATGATCGGAAGAATTGAAGCGGAGGAAAAGTTTAAGATAATGAAGAACTCGTCTCCCTTATCAAGGGACGAGCTAATCTCAGCGTCATTAGTCCACCTAGGTTTAAGTCATACTTTGTACCCCCAGCTGGGGGAGATTCACTATCAGGTTCCAGAATCAAAATCGGAGAAGTTGCTATCTCTTATAGATGGGGCTGTATTAGATATTAAGGGCGAGCTGATGGACCCGGAATCCGGTTTGGAGTCAGCTCGCCGCAAGTTAGTTTTGGACACAATTTTGGCTATCTCAGGTCTGTTTAGATGGCATGAACAGCTGTCGCGGGCCTCCTCTCTATTTGCGTCAACACTTAACTACTGGATGGATCCATTGAAGTTTTCTAGGGGGATTAAGAAAAGGGCGCGCAGGAAGGGTCTTATCCACAATCTTCTCACTATGCGAGAGATTGTGGTGCGGCGAAAGCCTTCTATTTTGTCCTTCAGGAGCACGGGCAAAACAATAATTAATCTCTTTTCTGATGCGTGTGGGGAATTTTCTAGCATTCAGAAAATGATTAAGGCTGGCAAGTCCCCCACGAACGAAGACATTCGGAAAGCTGAAATACAGTTGGGGGGTTATATGAGATGGCAAGGCCATCGCTACATTTGGTTTTACAGAGTTTCATCGGTTCCAGATTGGATTATGTTATCCTCTTCTGGGATCCATATCGGTATTTTTGAACTTTTGGCATATTGCATAAACATTCGCTGGGCCATGACTATGGGAGTTTCCCAGTCGGATTATTTGTTTGTAAGTCATTGCGACAATTTAGGCGATTGCTTTTCGCTCGTAAGGAGTGCCTCAAGTTGTGAGGTGGTAAGGTCCATATCGTCAAGCTGGTTTTTGACAGCGGAGGATTTGGAGATTGAGTATTACCCTGTGTGGTTGTCAGGATCGAGAAATGTTGTTGCCGATAAGGCCAGTCGGCTTCGTAAGATCGAGCACATCAGAAAGATGTTTCCTGATGCAATCATTAGGCATCAGGGCATCCCTGCTTTATACGCGGATCTAGTTATGTCCACCGAGAAGCACTACGAGCTTCTCACCGGCATTGACCCAGGCGGGGCCAATGCGAAGAGGATTCGGGCTCGCTAGCAGTGATATCATGTTCCGGTCGCATTGGCGGCATCGTGGGTCATCCGCGTATCAAAAGGTTCGTGTGGCACTTGCTTGTTCTTCCCTTTAGTGGCGCTTTTCAAGCGAGGGCATCGACGCTCTGCAAGCAGAGGAGTCTCTTATAGGCACTGGATGTTTAGTTATCTTTTATCTCTTTGATGTGTCTTGAGTTTGCGTCACATTTAGAGATCGTCTTTTTTGCGTTCGGTGTTTTCGCTTTGCGCTTCTAAACACTGTATCAGTCACACAAGCAAGGTTGCATGAATAGTAACGTTGATAAGATGTTGAAGAATCGTGTTCGATTCTTCCTTTTGTGATCGTCGCTGCATGGAGTCGTTTATGAGGTTGGGTGGATGGCATAAACATGCTTTGATGAAATATTTTAGCCCTCTTGAAGGAGTGCCTGCAGTCAAGGATGATTTAAATGCTGATGATAATTCGAAAACTGCTGCTTCTGTACAGAAAACTGCTGCACAAATGTCAAGTAAAAAGGGAAAAAAGAAGGACTCTGCCAAAGACGATACGAAAAAAAAATCTGTTATAAGGCAGCAGCATGAGAAACGAGAGAATTTGATGAAAGATCTCATTGCGATCATTAAAGGGATAGGAACTGGTCAGGACTCGACAAAAAGGGATGCTTCTGTTGGTCCGAATCCAGGATATTTCAAAGCTCTGTCCGATTTATATGACAACTCAAGAGGCGACGTGTGCCATTTGAAAGCTTTTCTCAGACGTCAAGCTGTGGAAGATACATATGATGATTATGTGGAGAGAGAAAATTCGCAAAGGCGAGACGAATTGAGGCGCGACGAAATGCGCGGCAATAATTTTTTCTCCGAAAAAGATCCGCATAGTGGGAATTGGACTCTTCCACTGGCTAAATCCCAACAAAAAGCGCTGCAAGCGAATTCCATAGCAACCGCCGAACAAATCGATTTCAACAAACTACAGCCAGAACATCAGAAAAAAATAGAACAATTCGTCCAAAAACAAATCGAAATCTTCCAAGACTTGGTCAACTCAGTTAATCAAATAGGAGAGCGCATCACAGAAATGTTGAGAGATGGTTATGGGCTTTATTTCAACCCAAAAGACGGCTCATGTATAACAAATCAAAAAAAGAAAAATGAAGTTTTACGGTGGTTGAAAACAGTGGAGGCGCTGAGCTCTTGTAGTGTGACATCGAAGTCGTTGGATGGGATCAACCATGTGGCAGATGCTAAAAACGATGACATGAATGTGACATTTGAGCGGAATATTGTAGAGCCTATTGTGAAAATTATTGGGGGAAGAGAAGGGCAAACGGTTGAAGAGATTTCGGAGAAAACGGAAGCACCATTTTGGAGGGCGACGGGGACGGTTTGTTTTGGAGGTGATTCTTGGGGTGTGAAAGGAATAGACGACGCCAAGTCTGTGAAAGAAATAGAAGACTCCAAATCAGTGAAAGGAATAGAAGACTCAATAGAGACCAAATCTGTCATAACGACGAAGGAAATTGCAATGACAAAAGACACCAGTGAGGGCGCGAGGTCCAGTCCTGGAAGTTCGCAGAGTACTACTCCTGGAAGTTCGCAGATTACTGTAACTCATGGAAGAAGTTCGCAAAAAGATACTATTACTGATGCAGCAGTCGACGTAGAATTTGCGAATCTGGAAAATCTAATCGACACAGAACTACTTGCATTGGAAGAAACTCTCAATATCGCGACAGAGGTCCTCGAAATTGAAAGAACAAAACTGGCTGAAACATGGTCCGCTTTGAGGAGGGACGAAGATCTGCTGGCGGAATTTGAATCATGTGATAGGAATAGTAACAAGGGGACTGGAAAGACTGGAAATTCATCTAAGAAGACTGGAGGAGAAATACGAATAAGAGATGAAGAGAACGAATCCGAACGCTCATCCGAACGATCCCGACTGAAACAAGCGCTGCTGGCTAAGTATCGAGACAGGGACGAAAAAACGAAGCAAAAAGAACTCTTCTTGAAAAAAAAGGAAGTGCTTGCCACCGGAAAAACCATTTTAACAACTCTCAAAACAAAAACCCAGAATATGAGAAAGCTAATACAGTGGCAGCGTGATATGGAGGGACAAATTCCAACGAACAACACAGTACTCGCCGCTTGGAAAGCAGAAGTTAAAAACTATCTCTCGCAATTAGATTTTTTGGTCCGTGAAGATGTAGGGTCGCAGATGCGAGAAAAGATTGGGGAAAGTCTAAAATATTACATGCCTCAAAACAGAACGCAAGGGTGGGGAATGCAAGGATCAGATTCGTTAAAGAAAGGAAAAGGCAAAAGCAAGCCGTTTACTGTGGAAGGGCTTGAGGAAATGAAGAACTCTTTACTAAAAAAAGCAAACGAAATCACATCTTGGAATGATGTTGAAAAATTGAGACAACGAATCGGGGAACGAGTTCAGAGAGAGAGGGTGAAAGAGATTGAAGTTACTCAGAAAGCCAAACTTGCCTCCCCAGGTAGTAGCATTAGAGAGGCTGCAGAAAGGGAAAAAAGAACTCAGAAAGAGATTGAAGAAGTACAGAGAGAGACTATTCCCACTGCAGATAGTACGGAAGACGAGGATGCAGATACAGAAGACGAGGATACAGACACAGAAGACGAGGATACAGAAGACGAGGATTCTGCAAACTCCGATAGTAGTACAGGACGAGTTCCAGATAGTGATGCAGAAACAACGATGCTAAAATTGAAGCCAGAATCTCTCGAAAGGCTTCCAAAACTTGTAAAAGAAAAAAACGAAAGAGGCTTCTCTCCGAAAAACCGAGCGCAACTTCTACCTCCCGGTCCTCCGACCTCCGACAATCAAGCGGCTAAGATCGGAACTCAAACGTCTTCTGAGTCGGACCCTAACCTAGAATACGCTGAGGAGTTATCGCGTAATGCCTTTGAGCCCCTACGTCATCAATTACTAAAAGATTGGCCGAGATTTGCTTTGCCCGCTTTTGAGAAGTTCTCGGAACATTGTGAAGGGTCTGAAAACTCAAAAGGCTCCTCTGAAAAAGAAAGAGAAAAACCGCGTCTCGATCTCCAGGACAACCTCTCCAACATGCACTACTACCTCGGGCGAATACAAGGCTTTACAGAAAACATCGTGAATGCTACTTCAAAACACATGACTAATGGCGATGATGCTATCGCATATTTCTACGGAATGTTCAAAGATCAAGATAATCTGTTTCGAAAATCTGGCATTATTTCGGATCCAGATGCGAACGACAACGGCTTGCCATCTATGTCATCCCATAGGAAATTAGGCTTTACAAAGGATGAGAGAATTGCTATGCAAAGGAATTTAGCGTCGGGGAAAATCCCCAAAATATCAGTAGGTTCTTCTGAGTCTTCTGATTCCTCTAACTATTCCTCTGACACACAAGTCTACTCCTCTGGCACAACACAAGACTTCTCTGCACAAAACGGAAGAGGTATTTCGTCTTTTAAAGTAAAACAAACAACATTCGACAGTGTCGATGAATTTTCGGAAAAATTTGGCGACAATATCAGAAGATGGGGAAAGATGTTGAAGAATAATTGGGCGCAAGCTGTCGAAACCTATAAAAGAAAACGAAGAGGTTTGTTGGAAAATTTCAAAGACGGAGATAAGCGATTTGCTGGAAAACTTCAAAGAGGGAGGAGTCTGATGGACATTGACTTGAAAGAAGATTATCAGCGGAGAGAAGACAGCAGAGAAGACAGAAGGTCCAGAATAAAGAACGAGATGGCAGATGGAAAAGAAGAAGCAGAAAAGATCTCTCACGCAGAAGAAGAAGAACGCAGAGACTTCGAACAAGTGACCGGCTTCATCATGTCAATTCAGTTTGTTTTTGCGTCGATGCAAAAGGCCCAAACCATCGAGAAAGAACTCGGCGAAAAAATGTCTGACATCCAGGGCATTTTTACCGATAATGGCCCAAATGGTAACTGGGCTTTGAATGGAAAAAGAAATCAAACCTCCCTTTTTGGTAAAAATGCGTATCTCACTACAAGTACCTTAGCCCAAAGAGAAAAAACGGCAAAACTAAAACTTGGGAAAGTCAAAGAGTTGTTTGAATCTCTAATCGAAAACTACAAACAATATGAAATCGCTTTTGTCACGAATTTGATATCTACACGGGTAGATTCCGATGTTGAGGATTACAGGATGAAACTATATGAAAGTGGGTGGGAGGGGTTTTATGAGAAGTATTATTATGAGAATTCTCATGATCATGATGAGTCAGAATCTTCTGTGGCGGAAAAACTAGAATCTTCGGCGGACAATGAAGGAGGTTGGCGTCTTCCTTCCGATTTCTTTGACAATCAGAAAGAAGGAGAAAACCCCCTTGGAGAAACACCCCTTCCCAACCGTGCGGATTTGAGAATTTTAATCGAAACCCACTACGATTCCCGCACGGTTTACAGGGAGACACGCGATGTTTTGAACGACAGCTGTTTGTTAAACGACCCCACAAAAAATTTTGACTTCCCCTTCGCAGCCGAATACCAAAACTGGAAATCAGAGATGGAAACCTTTTATAAAAAGAAAGAAGCACGACTCGAAAAATATATTGATCTCGTTGGAATAGTTTTCGGACAGAAAGATAAGAAATACATAGAGCTCAAAGTAGCCAAAAACGTCGCCCAATTCCGAGCCAACACAAAAGAAAAAGAGTCAATCCAACGAGTGACGAAAGCTATAACCGAAGCCGCTGAGACGGAAAAAGAGTGTAGGAACATCGTGAGAGAAGCTGTGGGGGAAAATGGTGTCATTGACCACAAGAAGGTGAATGCAATGTTACGGTCATCTGACAAAGATGCAGGAGGGCCGCTACGGAATCCAGATAGGGATAGTCCTCCTGTGAATCTGAAAAACCCTTCTGTGAAGAGCCTCCATGAGTCTCTGAAAAAGGGCGTGTCAAGTTACGTGGAAAGAAACGCAATGGAAAGAAACGCAAGTTCCATGGAAAGAAACGCAAGCTCAATGGAAAGAAACGCAAGTTCGATGAAAAAGGAAAAGGACAAGGACTTGTTGAAGCTCGAATCTGCTGTGGCCAGAACAAAACTCGAGAAAGCAGAGATACCACTACGTGCGGAAGAAACACAAAACGGCGAAGAATCGCAAATAGAGAAAAAAACTGCAGAGCAAAAGAAGGAGGAGAAGAGAGTCCCAAAAGTGCTTGAGAAAGCAAGAGCTCAAGAAGCTGCTGAACGTGAATCCGCCGCTGAACGAGCTCAAGAAACTGCCGAACCAAAGAAGGCAGCTGCTGCGGAAAAAAGACCTAGCAACAGCGGTGATAAGCCTAAGGCTGCTGCTGAAGGCGATAAGGCTGCTACGGCCCGCGATAATGCCGCTTCTGAACAAGAAAAAACAGCTGCGCGGCTCGCGGTCCAAGTAAAAACTCTTTCTTTCGACTTGAAGAACAACTACGATGCTAAAATCTTGGCCCAATCCACGTCATTGGACGGTGCTTTGAACACACTCTTAGACGAGTTAGACCAGCACACGGCCAATAGCAGCTGTGCAGGTGGAGATTTTCATTTAAGAAACGAAGATTCTCTTCAAGAGAGTTCCCTATCCCAAAAGTTCCGCCCTTTACTCGAAAAACTAGAATCCGAAACCACGAAAGTTCAACACGACCTGCTCACGGACACTTTTCTTAATAAACGCGAAGAAAAAGTTAAGCGTCTGAGAAAAACCATTGAGGAATTGAATTCCATTGCCGTTGTTCTAGCAAAAAAACCTCAATTTGAATTGTCGTTGTTGGAGCAGGATGAGGATTTGAAAAAAGCCCTTCTAAATCTGTTGAGAAACACTGTTGAGAAATCTGAAAAAGTACAAACTTTCATGATCCGCCTTCTCAAGGACGAAAATGCGCTTGAGAAAGCACAGAACGAATGTGAGAGCGTCTTGGAAGTTTTGTCTGGTTCCCTAAATTTAAAATCTGGATCGAGAACGAAAGGCGGCAATTTTGAATCATTATTCAAGTCCGAATACGACACGACTGGTGGTCCCAGTGCTCACAGCAATTGCGGTCCAGCAAACAGCTCTAGTTCTAATAGCAGTTCTCAGGTATCAATCGTCACGCCCCTGTTCCAGCTGCATTGTGTATCGCAGGCGGGTTTTGGACAATTGAAAGAATTATCTGATCAGACTGATTCAGGGGCAACTGAAAATTCCCAAAAAGAACTAGTCCAATCTAAATTGCAACCATTTCTGCAAAAAGTCATTGTAGATCGTGAAACGGCGCTCGTGGAAAAGACTGAAAAGGCGAGGCTAGTTGATGCAGAAAAAGTGGAAGCGTTGCAAGAACACTTGGCTGTTTGTTCATCAGGTGATGGTGGTCCCGGGGATGAGGAGGAGGATCATTGTGGTTTAAATTCCTCGAAAGTTGAAGGTACTACTAGCGCGGCTACTACTAGCGCCAGCAAACAGAAGTCTCGATCGGACAAGAAGTCTCGATCTGACACCGCACAGCAGCAAGGAGGGTCAAAACAAGACAACCTTCAGCAAGCGTCAAACATCGATATCGTTGCGTCACACAGAACAATAAACGAGCTCCAGGAACAGCTTTTGCGTCTGGCCACAACTGACAATCACGACACAGCAGGCTCCGAAAGAGATCGAAGATCGCTCAAACGGAAGACAGAAAATCTTGTAAAGCTGCTGTCTCAGGAAAGAGAGGCGCTAGACAAGGGCATTGATAACGTTCAAAAGGTTATTGATAGCAATTCAAACGACACAAATACGGACGTTAAAGCAAGTCAAAGTCTGGCGATCCATGGCGCAGGCGCTGCTGGAAGCAGGAAACATAGGGCTCTGTCCGTTGCTGTTATTGGTAGCAGTGTGAATAATGTCACTAAGCAGCCAGGAAATAATGTCTCAAAAACGGCTGCTGTTGTCACAAGGGAGCTGTTGCATAGTGTGCAGGACAGTTCTCGAACTTTTTTGATAAAATCGAAACCAGTAGTGAATCTGTTGAAGCGGACAGGTATCGAAATGAAGATTTGAAGTCTTTCAAAAACTTAAAGCATCAATCACCTGAATGGTCCTGGTAGTTGATCAGGGCTTCATGATTGTATCGAAATCATATCTCTTGTTGCTAAGTTCAATTTCACCATGAAGTAGTTTCGTCAGTCATACTTCAGTCAAAAATATTGTTTATTGTTTTTTAGGAGCCTCTGAGAAGGGGAGTCAGAAAGTCATTGTTTATCGTTTTCAGAAGTTCAAACGTTTTGATGACATCGTTATGATTATGTTGTTAGTAGGTGTTTGTTGTATCTCAGAATCGAAATTACAGAATCAGAAGAAAAATTTCAAAAATATAATTGGCTGCATCTTGCATCGTTATTGGGTCAATTATCGAGTTTTAGTGTGAATCGTGTAAAAAAGGGGGTCAAAAAGTCCCTGTACATAATGAAAAAAAGTCGACTCATTCAATTATAGAATCAGAAGATCCATGATGTCTCATCTGTTCAAAATTTCAAAAAGCAAGTTCATGTCACATCAAAAAGCAAACTCATGTATCAAGAATCGATCTCGAATCGAATTTCATTCAAAAAAAAAAAAGCAGATGATAATGTCTCATTGTCTCAATGACAACAAGAAACGTCGATTTTAAGTTATTGTTTAAGTTTTTTGGAACTCGAAAGAATTTCAATTTCGAAATAATCACCCCTTGGGTATTGTCATATATCATGTCATATTTCGGCAGGACACGGCTGCCGCAGCACGCGATAATGTCAGTCTGATCAGTTTCTTGGATTTTGATCGAATTACTTCTAGTATATCCCTTCGGGATATGGGATAAGGAAGTGGCAGTCCCAAGCATAATCGCATATCGTGATATAATATTTAGGCGCCAAGGCATACTAATGAGCAAATATTGTCGATAAGCTAAACCTAGGTGGCCATGGAACTGTTGTTGATACCATGTCATGGCTAGTATCGCTGATAATCAGAAGTCTCTGGGTCAGGTATATTGGAACTTCCAGAGTTTCGCATTCGGAGTGGTAAGCCGTGTTCGTACTATTCGTAGCTGTGTCTGACTCTGATTTTTGTCTGAGCTAGCATCGAGGTTTCATAGCACATGTCATCGTGCAGGAGCAAGCAAACTTTTGCGAAGTTTGCGAGAGAGTCGAACGGTATCATATGTCATTTCTTTTTCGCAGAGAATTTCTTTTCGAAGGATATTTACCGCGATCGATTGAAGCAAACTTTTTCGAGGCAAACTTTTTCGAGGGAAGAGTCATCATGTCATATTCGCAATAGAAATCATTGTTTTCAGAGTGAAGCGAACTTTTTCGCGTCAGTATCGCAAGGTTATGCGTTTTTTCTGACTATTATACAGCGTGCTTTTTTTCTGAAGGATGTCACGATCGGCGATCGCGATGCGCTTGTTGAAGGCAACATCATGATCACGAATATTTTTTCGAGCCAACCGACTGCGAATTTGCAAAGCGCTTTTTTTGACGTTCATCGATTCATGCACTTGTGGCAGGCCCAATTACAGAAGCGAGAGTCTCCGTAGATAGCTGAATTGAAACCATTGCGCGGCATTGCAATCGACGTCACTCATATTCACATCGAAGAAAGCACAGCAGGACCACTTGTCAATTGAATTGCCATATAGATCATTTAGACTTCGGAAATTAAGCCTAGGAAGTTGAACTTAAGCCTAGCAATCGCCATGAAGAGAACTGAATCACAGTGAAGAGAACTCAATTTTCGCAATGAAGAGAACTCACAATGACAATGAAGAGAACTGAATCACGGTGAAGAGAACTCAATTTTCGCAATGAAGAGAACTCAATTTTCTGACAATCGATCTCTGAGTCTTCTGTCGTCGAGTTTGTTCTCTGTCTGAGTGAAGATGAGTAGTCTTCTGAGCGAAGTTGTTTGTTTGTTGAGATAAGGTAAGGGTGCTAATCTCTCGATTAGGTTTTTCAACTAAAGAGAGTAACAGTAGCAGAAGGGGTTTGCTGGAACATTTTACAGTGAATTGCCCCCGCCTCCCCCCAGGCAAATTTATTCAAACTAAGCCTAGCAATTCTTTTCGTTGCCAGCCTTCGTAAAGAGCGGTTATTCAATTCTTTTTAGAAAATATAAAGTCAGAGTCTAGCTCTTATGTGGCTTTCGGATAATATCTGGTTGTAGGGCGAGTCCAACTCTTATTGAGCTTTCGGAGTTTGTCCAGATATTATCACCATCGCGACATCTCTGTGTCGATAGTTTTGTGTCTTCAGGATAGTGATCCTGGCTTAACATATTATAAAGACAATGTTTATTTCAATCACAGTTCAACAGAGGGACTTCGCAAATATTCGTCTTGTGTCTGTTGGGGAGGTAGAGTGTTCGACTTTGAGAAGACGGAGATTGAATCGTTTAATGAGGTTGGTAGGATGGATTAATGACAGTCGATCTCTGAGTCTTCTGTCGTCGAGTTTGTTCTCTGTCTGAGTGAAGATGAGTAGTCTTCTGAGCGAAGTTGTTTGTTTGTTGAGATAAGGTAAGGGTGCTAATCTCTCGATTAGGTTTTTCAACTAAAGAGTTTCTCAGGGGAGAAAATTTTTCAATCCCGCCATCCACCCTATTTCCGCATTTAGGTCAAAGTTTTTGCTTGACAAATGGTACTATCCGAATCTGATTCGGATGATGCTTTGCTGCGTCAGCGATTAAATCGTTATGACGACGCTCCCGAAGCAAAAAATAAATCTCCATCGTCGGCAAACGCCGCAAATCAACCGAATTCGGTAATTCGTTCAGTTTTCAATAAAGTTTACAGCGCTCCAGTTTCTAATGGGAAAGAGCGTAATTCTAGACGTCGAAATCTTTTTAAGACCACGACTTTTGGTCAAATCTCAGACGAAGATGCTATCAAAGCAGCTGCTGGATCTTTCATTGACTTGACAAAATTGACCATCGAGCAACAAACTTTTTTGCAGGAGGTCACTCTTATGACGTATAAGCGTCTTCCACAAAAGGATGTCAAGCTCATCAGAAGAGGTGATCAGCTGGCCAAAAACTCTAAAGATGAGTGGATCGATGCTATCATAGCATCAGAGCTTTCCGATTTTTGCTCCGCTGCTGTTAAGGCTTCTACGCGTGAAGCTTACAGAACCCGTTTTCTGAAATTTGGCGCGTTACCCCTGATTCTTAAAGGTTTGAATCCTTTTCCGGATTATTTTGACGCTGTGGGCATGCAAGCTATTATCTCAGCTTTGACCAAGTACGCTGGCGCTCCTCGTAGCCGCCACAATTATCTCAGTCAGGTCTGGAACTTCATTCAGTTCCTTGCACCTGACAAAAAGGATGTGGCTTCGATCGAGGCAGCTTATTCGGCTGGATTCGAGTCCCTTCATTCAATGGCTCCAATAAAGGACTTGGAAACTGGTCCTCGTTTAGAGCACTGGACTCGCGCTGTTTCGTTTTTTGCCAGATTCGATCCTGATTCCAGTTCGTCGATCCATATTCCGATGCCAGGTTTATCTACGGCAATTTTTGCCAGAAGAATTAATTCCAAACCTTCTCAGAAATCGGAAAAAGCTCGGTTAATAATTGAAGAACAAGAATTTGAACGAATTTCCAAAAACTGGATGTCAATTCAAAACTCATCGACAATGGTGAACTTATTGGAAAGTAGTCGCATCGACGCTATTCTATCCCACCAGTACAAACAACAGCCGACGAATTCTCAAAATCATCCGTCCAAACGTAAGGCGCTTCCCCCGCGTAAACGATTGCAAAGATCTTTACAGCAGGCAAAGAGAATCAAAAAGTCTTCTGAGCCAATATTTAATTCTATTTCGTCAGCCCCTACGTTGGCCAAAGGTGAACTGTTGGCCGAATCCCAGAAGTCGGAGTCTAAGAGTTCTTCCAGTTCTTCTCCTAGTGAAGATTCGCCGACTTCCGACGTGGACACTTCGTCGAAAAAATCCGGGACCAACTCGCTTCTAAAGCCTGAGCCGAAAACCAGAAAAACAGTTTCTCGTTTCTCATTGGGAGAAAGAACTATGTGTCCAGGAATTTCCGTAAACATGTTTTTAGGAAGCTGTATTCGCGCCTGGTTTCTTTTGTTGCGCCCGGAGGAATGGAAAAGAATTACGTACGAAGAGCTGGTAAGTATCGACGGAAAGCAAATGGCTCGCTTTGGTCTTATCGCCAGTGAGACCGATCAATTTGGTCAGGGTTTTTCCTGGCATATGAAATGCTCTTGTAAGGAGCTTCAGACTGGGCGGCCAAAGGAAAACTTAAAGAATGTTCATTCGTATTGTGTGCCAATTTGTCCAATTCACTGTGTTTCTCATGAAAATTTTGTGTCAGTGGCTTCTTTAAGGCCTGAAATTTTGTCACATCTTTGGAGTCAATTATGTCAAGTTTTGAATTGGAATAAATTTATGAACATCTTCCACAAGCTCCACATTTTGCGGATTGGAGGTGCCCAGTCTATGATTGATCGTGGATCAGGTCTTTATCGTGTCAGAGTTATGGGTCGTTGGAGAAACGAGTCAACGCCGGCGTTATATGCCAAAGATGCAGAAAGGGCTCCAGCTCTTTTGAGACTTACCGAGTGGCCAATTGCCAAGCCTTTTATTATTGGCGAACCGGTCGGGTTTGATGATATCGTTGAACAACTAAACAGATCCGTTCTTTGGAAGTTGTAGCTTGAGTGGTTTTTTGGTATTACAGGTCGATGCAATTTTAAGCATTTTGTGGCTCTGACCAAAATTAGTGAATTTTTCGCGGAGCAAGTGCTCCGTCAATCAACAACTTAAATCGGATTTAGTGGATCATCTTGCATCAATTCTAGAGATATGAGATCTTGGGGCGTCAATGTAAAACTTCGTCATTATCTTTACTTAAAGTCAAATTCTAAAGCTTATCGGTCCCACTTTGTGTCGGTCTTTTCTCAGAAGGTTGATCGACAATGTTAAACCTCCAGGATGAATTGTCATCGGCGAATCGGCAGCCGATTAAAAATTCATCACAAAGCGACGCCATGCATTTTCATGCCTCGGCTGCTGCCGCTCTAAATGTTCAAACTCGTACGAACTGTACTCAGTGTCCCAAAGCGGTATCCCGTTTAAGCGCATCTACTAATCATTTTTCTAATGTCTCAAAGTTCCGCCTGATCATTCAATCGAGTCGATGAATACCATTGTTAGGGGTCTCTTTGTTCATGGTTTGACGGGTAACTCGGGAAATAAACTGGAAGCCTCTAAAGAGCTCAACACAAACTAATTCCCTTTTTCTGAAAGTGTATCTCGGGTCATAGGTCATGTCTTGAGTTTTTTGGTTGGGACGCAGCCTGACGAGGTCATGTTACCGCCGGTGAGATGAATAATCTCCATCATGAATGAGAAACTTTTGTTCAAGTCTGTTTCACAAAGAGAGGGCAAAGTCAAAGAGTGGTGAGCGACTTCATCCCATTTTCCGTCTTTTGAGCTTTTCGATCGAACTTATTAAAATTCATTAATTTTAGCTCGATAAAATGAACGCTGGAAATCAAGGTCCTGCGCAAGCTGCAAATGCAGCAACAACGGCTAGAGCTTCCAAATTCTTGCCCCAGGATGCTTTTTCTCAGCATCAAGAGATTGCAGCCATTGAGTTAAACGATGCACATGCATTGGCTTGTTCGGCTCTGAAGGTTAATACCTGTAATACGTGTTCTCATCGCTTCTGTATCGGCCTGGGTAAAGGCAAACTCGGTGAGGAAGTAGAGAAGGCTCAAAAAGCCCCACGCAATTCATCGCCTTATTCGGTCGAGTCTATCATCGTCGGTCTACTGGTAAGCGGTGTTTTTGGCGATCCTGAGAATTTGGCGGCTGATTGCCCGGATCAAACCAAAAAGAACGATGATCTTAAAGCTGTTCTGAGAACGGCAATCGCAGGGCTGAATCCGGCACCATTTGATGTCGATGCCTTGGATCTCCCAACCATTCCGAAGGTCGATCGTGAGGCCTTAAAGGTCGCCAAAAAGATGATAGCCGAGCTCAACGACTATAGTCGCGAGTCTTTCAGGGGCGGTAAACAGAACTCGAAGAATAAGTGCGGCCGTTCTCAAGCTATGACTCGTGACTACCTTTTTGCCGAGTTGGCATCGGATGTCGAAAACTGTGTTCAGCAGGCGCCACAATTGTACCAAGGAGAACATCCACAAGCTAGACAAATGCGATTTTTGGCTACTGGGATGGGAGGTGGAAAAACTCTGTTATTCAGATGGTTTAAGGAGGTGTGGGACTATGGCAAAGAACTCCACAAAACTCAGATCAACAATCAAACCCAGATGAACAATGCGAATCAGGCATGGGCTGGAGCGGGTCATATGGCGACGGGGGGTCAACCAAAAGGGGGGTTTCTCGATCCAATGCAAAACGTGTTCGGTAATCCTCTTGTTAAGCCCAAGATGCCGAATTCTGCAGCTGCTAAAGCGAAAGCTGCCAACAAGGCTTCTGCGATGAGTCACATGAGCGCTGCTATGATGGGTCAAATGGGTGCTGGTCAAAACGGTTTTCCTGATCCAAATGCAGGTTATCAGCCTCCTCCTCCTCAAATGGGATTTCCTGCCGGTCAAGGTCATTTTGGTGGCGGTGGAAATGTTTTTCCCAAAGCTGCCGGCACCTACGCTGCTGCAAAAGCATCTCCTGGCGGTGGAGCTGTTCAATCCAATCCTTGGACTCGTATCCTTGGTTTACCTCCGGGTCAGAAGACAATGAACCCAAGCAAGCTATACAGCTGTTGTGATCGATGGGCTTTGGGAACGTGCATGGAGACTCCAACGAATCCGATTAAGCTGTGCTCTAAGGGGAAGAGACACTGGCTAAACAATATGGGCGAACTCAATAGTGTCGTTGGGCGTAATCCAAGTGCAGGTATGATTACCAATGAACAGAAGCAGGAGACTTTATCCAAAAAGAACAAAAAAGCAACTTTTCCGGGGTTCTTCGAGCATGGAAGTGGGCCATACTAATCTGCCAAACCAGTGGGAAGCAATTTTGTTCATTCGTCGAGTTCTATCGAGTGGTTGTAAATGATTTTTATCACATTTAATTTAAGATCGTAAATATTCAACGTCATTGTTTTTTGGGATATTATCACCACGCATATTTCTAAATCTAAGGAGTTTTGTCCGTCAAATCCAATACCTTTTCGTATAATCTATCTTCAATTTAAATGTTCTGTGGGCGGTTTTAACTGGTGCATACAATCAATCAAAATCTTTTATTTTTGCATTCCCAGCAGTAAAAATTCTTTTACATTCGGGATTTGTACGTGTCGACGTCGAGGCTCATAGTGGGCCATAATTTTTTGGAATGTCATTAATTGTAGTCAGAAGCTTTTTGGGGGCTGTTCTCATGCAAACGCTGAGTGACTTCAAACGATGAAGATGCGAGTTCTTCAATCGACATTTTATTCAAGCTTATAGCTTTACAAGATGGGTGCCTCTCAAGGGTCCTACAAATACAAATGCATGGAGCAAATGGCTCCTGATCATCCATTTGTAATCTGGACGAATTCTAATTCTGATCATGAAGCTTCAATCGTACCCGTTGAGTGTCGAGAAGGAGTGCCAATTTTTGGCATCGGAGCGATTGACTTTGAATTGTCTGACTTAAGCAAAAACTTGGTAATGGACTTGGATAATTTTTGCACTATGACCGATCACTCTTGGAGGAAGTATGAGGCTTCCTTTCGTTACGAGCATTTTGGAGCTTTAATTATTCATCCGAACGAAGTGACTGACAGCAATTGGCTGCGAGCGTCACGCTTCAGCCTTTTTGGAGTGGTTCCACCATACGACTTCTATTTCAAATCTCCGCACGACGTAATGGGGGATGTTTCTAAACTCATTCTCGATGCGTCGAATCAAGTTCCGTTGTCCGTCCTCAAGCGTGTTTCTCTAAGTCCAGAAGTTATGGACGACCTTTTTCTCCTGGTTCAAGGTCGAGACGTGATCGGCAAGCCCCTTCTGGTTTCGGCAGTTCTGCGTCGAGCTATTTGGTTTATTAGCACCAAAGTCAAACAGAACGACCCCAGTGCTTCTTATAAGGAGTTGGTTGATCGTGCCTGGTTTAGGGCTCTCGAATTCGCAATTGACCAGAGAAGACAGGAGTGGGCATCTTTGACCTGGAATTGGATCAAAAGTAATACCTTCAATTTTTCGACTTATTACGATCTGCTGGATCCCAAAGTGGCTTCGAACATGGTTGAAGGGAATTTTTGGTCTGATCGAACGCTTATGCAAAGTCTGAAGGCATCGAGTTATGACGCAAGACCTTACTACGAAGCCAGGACGAATATGCTTTTCTTGTGCAATGGCCAAGCGAATTTCGCCAATCTTCGTCCGGAGGAAATCCCGACACCAAAGTGTCTCTGGTTTAGTGACGAGCTTCCGGATTCTGATGCAGAATAAACAGAGTTAATCTCTGAGATTGTTAATGTGTGTGTACAGATGTAGCCAGGGGCAACCAGCCTCTTTCTTTGGCTTTCATATTTCTTGTCGTACGATGTGACTTTAAACGTTTGAAGCGTTTATCAGCTTTGGGTGTTCCCATTTTTATGAATTCAAAAGTTTTTGAACCGAGAGTGTCAATAATCTGAGTCATCAACCGAGCTGCTCTCTTAAACCGAGGTAAGCCAAGTCTTTCGACCCTTCTGAGAGTTTGCTGACCCATTATTTTCTTTTTGAAGTTGATCATTAACAATAAGAAACCTCGAGAACTTTACTGTCAATGACATAGCGTCGAGGCAAGATGGATCAAAAGGTAAAAATCTTTGACGTGGCCCTGTCCCAAGGGACTGAGTTGACTGATTTTGATTTTAATGAAATTGAGAAGGAGATTAACGATACCCAATATGGTATACAATCGGTCCTCCCTCATTACATAAAAGAAGCTATTGAATATATTAAGTGCACAACTTCAAAGCAGTTCGAACAGGATGTCAAAATGACAATTCTGGAACTGCTACATTTAAAACAAAATCTCGCCTCAAGAGAAGAGGAATTAATGGAATCTGCCCCGCCTCATATTCGCTCGCTGTACTCATCGAACGGCGTGAACATTTTGCTCGAACGTGCTTTGTTCGAAAGAGCGCTAGCTCGTGCCGACGATGCTCACATTATTGCGAACAGGTTCAAGATCCGCCGCTTTATTGAATTACAACGTAGTGGATTTCCTACGCAGGACTCCCAGATCCCGGAAACGGGTTTCTGGCAAAGTCGTTCCCTTTCGGAAATGATCGACAAGGCTGACATGATGAAAGCTTCATCTGGGCCGGAGCGCTATTTAGCCCCGTCGTCGGTCCCCTGGTATGAAAAATCGGTTTGGCTGACGATGATGCAAAAAGTGAAAAAGCAGATGCCAGCGGTTTGGAAGCCGATGAGGGTCGCTGATTTGGCTAGGGTTAGCCCAATTGATTTTCCGGTAGTGCAAAAACAAACCGTTCGGGTTTGTGCTAATTATTCCGACACTAATAATTCAAAGACCGAATACGAGAAAATCCGTATGCTCGGAACCCGAGCAGCAGCGGAAATTATCCAGAGATGCTTAGCGAGAAACTCGATTGGTAATTTCATGTTTGCGACAAAAAAGGGCGCCAATTCCCAGGTGGACCAGGAGAAACAATTTTTAAGGGCGATGGAGCAAGGAAAACAAATCGTGGGTAAGGCAAATGGGGTTTCGGATACCAAGAAAGGAGTTTTAATCAATGATGCTGAGCCAGATGAAGAGGAGAATTCTCTACCAAGGTGTTTCGTTACAGACTGGAGCGGGTGGCGCCATCAGTCTCCGGCGCAATTACCAAATTATAATTCATCTTGGCTCCCAATTCTTCCACAATCGCCGCAGGAGATAAAAGATTGTTTGGGGCCGGATTGCGAAATCGTAGAAAAGAAGTTCTTTCGTCAAAAGCGTTTTCTGAACGGTATTGACAGACTGGATCTTTTTAGTCCCCATTCAAATCTTAATGAAGATGGGTCTATTGACTTCAAAGCTCTATGGACTCCTCTCAAGTCTGAAGTCATGGCTTTTGGAGATTTGCTGGCCGTACATGCGTGTCTCGGCCGTTCGGAATTGTTTCAATTTTGTTTTTCGAAAAATCTTGGCGTGCCGACCATCATCTGGGTGGATGATGGTCAGGGTTTTGCTCGTCCGAAAGTTATTTGGATCGCCGCCGAGGCTTACGCAATTTTGTGCTCACTGACAGGAAAGACGGTGGCTGACGCAAAGACGCAGACATTGTCGGACCTGCAGAAATCAACTACGTGCTTAGGGCTGGGATACGAAATTGACGCGAAAGCGGAACGCTTGTCAATAGTTATCCCTGAGGAGAGGAAAGCTCGTTTCTCGGAGTTGGCCACCGAAACCGTAATGGACATATTAGGCAAATTGGAAAACAGCGTTTATCCTCCATCGAGGGATACCGACTCGAGGTCGGCAACAGCCATTCTCAAAGGAGCTTCAAAGGTTTCAGACTCAATAACTAACTATAACAACGACGCCGCAGTTACGGTTTTTGCACAATCTTCGGAATTCGAGAAGGCTGAAGCTTTCAAATTCATGCAGCATTTAATCAAGTGGGTCGGGGACGAGAACTGGGCGTTTGAATCGAATTCCAGAAAAGTGGTTTTCTTCGCCGAAGGATCAGCCGACCTGTCTTACTCCTATGGAAATAAGACCCATCAAGCCAAAACTCAGGTGCCGGGTGAGGTTTTGGAAGTGATGTCGTATTTGTCACAAAAATATAATGTGAGCAACAACATGCGCTGTACGGCCCTCCTGAATTTATATGATCAATCTCGATTAACTGGAAGAATTCCGGGAATTCCGGCTCATTGTGACGACGAAGAACTTTTTGGGGCGAATTATGGTCCGACTTTGGTCATTGGTCTGTCACTAGGCCTCGATACCACGATGATTATTACAGAAAAATCTTCGGGGGTCAAGAAATGTCTTCGGCTACCTCATGCGAGTGTGCTTATCATGTCGGGTTTTGCCCAGAACAATTCCAAGCATGAGATTCCGCCTACGTCAGCGTTACAGGGCCAGAAAAGACTGTCAATCACTTTTAGGTGGGTTAGGGCAGGCCGAATGGAAAACAAGGGCTTTGCTAGGACCCCGCCTTCAAGGCGTAGGATGGATGATGTGAAAATGTTGAAGCTGATGGGTGTTTATAGGTGGTCTCTGCAGCTATCCAAAGCAGCTACTTTCTTTGCTGGGTATGCGAATACTTGGTGCAATCCGGATTTTATGCGGAAGAATATCCAGGTCAAGGAACAGCGCAAACAGCTGTTACAATTGGTGCTCAATTTGGAGCGTAAAGCCATGGAATTCACGGGGGTCCATTTCGGGGCCGACCTAATTCGAAACGAAATTCTGCATACGTTCGCAGATGCGTCAGGCGAATTCGATGAAGTACAGAAGTTCCAAATGGCTCATCCTTCGGTGGCAGTTCCTGGATATATTGTTCAGAGTGCGGCGATTTGGTTGGGGGGTTTTGTGCGCTTCAAAGCAAGGAAGTCGGGAGTGGTTTTTGCTCGTGCATGGCGAATGCAAATTCGATCAATTCCCAAATTTTGCACGGACATTTCAATTATGCATATTGGCATTTTTGAAATGATGGCAATTTTGATTACGATTTCATACAGTAGGCTTATCGGAATTTCCATGGAAAACGCTGACATCATCCAACATTGCGATAACCTAGGGGATGTTTTCATTCTTATTCGTGGCGCTACGAAATGTAAATGCTCGCGTGCCATCGGGATGACATTCTTTGATGAAATGGTCAAGAATGGTTATGGTTTCTATCCGGCATGGATATCTGGTAAGAGGAATATTCTGGCAGACGCGGCATCGCGTCCGGACAAATTGCAGCTGGTCAAACAGCTGGAGCCATCGCTAATTGTTGACGAGCTGAAAGAGGATTTGGCCAACGAGTGGTGGGAGAAGACCAGGAAAACGTTGCTGGAGCTACAAATGTTAGCCCCAGGCGGGGTTTGAAGTGTGAAGTACTGCTCTGAACCAAGAAAGATCATCGACGTCTCTGTGTCGATAGTTTTGTGTCTTCAGGATAGTGATCCTGGCTTAACATATTATAAAGACAATGTTTATTTCAATCACAGTTCAACAGAGGGACTTCGCAAATATTCGTCTTGTGTCTGTTGGGGAGGTAGAGTGTTCGACCTTGAGAAGACGGAGATTGAGTCGTTTAATGAGGTTGGTAGGATGGATTAAACAATGAAGAGAACTCAACTTTCACAATGGAGAGAACTCAACTTTCACAATGAAGAGAACTCAATTTTCACAATGAAGAGAACTCAATCACAGTGAAAAGCTGAAGACTCCATTCTAGAAAGGAAATTCAATATCTGTAAACTTCTGTTTCTTCTGGAAGGCCATGCTGTTATTGTGATTTTGTTTCTCTTTTCTAAATTCTTTCAAAGTTCTCTTTTCTAAATTCTATCAAGAATTCAAACTTGAATCGATTTTTCTCAGAATTTTTCAGAAGTTTATCTCAGATAATATCTTAGAAGGTTAGAAACTGTTAGAACAAGCTTTCTCATAAGTATTTGGTCAATAAGTAGTCACACTGAGTGTGTAGTTAGTAGTCACACTGAGTGTGTGCAGTAATAATTTCTCTCTTTGAAAGAAAGAAGCTTTTTTGAAAGAAAGAAGTTTCTATCAGTGGTTTGACCGTCGATTTTATCTTGGTGATTGACAATTTGCGCCCTATTGACAATTTGCACCCTATTGACAATTTTGATACAATGATCCCAGTGACACGAAAATCTTCGAAAGTAATTTAAATGATTGTCAGTGCTATTTGTGAACACCAAGCTCAAGAACGCTTTTCCTCATTTTCTGTTTCGATCAAGATTTTCGATCAAGATTTTTAGTGAAGGCGCCAAGACACTTTTCGAAGAAGTAGGACGCTTTTCTAGCATTACAAAAAAGAAGAACTCCGAAGAAATTCGGATTTATTAGTCTTTTAGTCTAAATTTTAGATACCTGACCTGACCGAATTCGATTGTTATCGTACAAACTTTCTAGAAAGGAGTAGAAGCTATCACAAAGCCTTTCTATGAAAGGCTAAAAGACTTCGTTGCGATTGTTCAATGTTTTTGAAAATTTTTCTATCGAAAGAAATTTCTTGAAAATTTTCTGTAGACAAAGGTCGTTTGACTCGTCACTCGTTTCATTTCTCAAAAAAAATTGGTTTCAAAATTTGAAAGATTTATTCTACCAATCCTGGACGGTAATCCTGGATGAAATTTTGCTCAGAGTTCTTGTGAAAATAGTTCCGAAAATATTTTGTTTCTTTGCTCCAATTGCAGTCTTGCGAAGTTGCAACGTAAATACCGTTTTGATTTGAACTGAAAAAGTATTCTGCCAGACCAAGGCGACAAGCCTTGAACCTAGACCAAGTGGAGATCAGATCTCTGATCTAAAGACTAAGATTTTCAGATTTCTAACCCTAATGAATTTAAAACTTGACTAAGTTTTATATCTCGATTCTCGTCTTTACGCATCAATAGTAAATACCCTTTGTATCTCGTGCGAAATTTCAAATCATATGTGACGACAGTGTATCCTGTTTTTCTATTGAATAGAATTCATTATGCCCCTTGTATAGGATGCAATAGGAGTTATTGGTTATTGCGTCCTATTATTATACAAGGTATTGTCATTAAGATTGAAAGCCAGATACTAGATTTTCTGTTGTGGATTCTCTGTCATTATTCTACGTCATCTCATTGATTCTGTGATTCCAAATTTCAAATTTGGAATCCAGATACCAAAACCAGATAGTAGAACGAGATTTCGATCAGAGTTCGTTACCACGGTACAGTATACTACAGTATACGGTGTATACCAAACGAGATAGCATATTAATTGAAATTTAAAAGTCTTTTAGTTTCAATCAATATCAGTTCATCCCCGTTGTCAAGGATTTTTTGGGATTGGAAAGTATTATCTACCGTGATTCGTTAAGAGAATTCAACTTGTGCTTTAAAAAATTCTGTTTGCAGAGACGAGTGGTAATCAAATTTCTACCCTGTTCAAAAGAATTTAATTTTCTAGGGAAAAGTTCAATCCAAAAAGTCACAATGTCAATCAGTTCACTGTCAAACAAAAAGTCTGCATTTGATGCAGCATCAAAAATGGAATCTGCAAGGAAGGGTCTCAGGTTCCTCTTCTGTATGTCTTTCTTTTTCTATCCGTCTTTCTTGTCAGAAACGACGGAGGCAGTTTCGGTGGGGCGTATGTTTGGTTTTGTCAAAAGATCCGACAACACAAAGGCTCCTGCTCCAGTCCGAAAGTCGCCTACATTGCCGCGTACTAAATTTCCGAGCGTCAATGGCGCAAGTGTTTGTACTTCAGAGCGTACTGTCATTGGTGGGCAGTCGGAATACGATACGGGCAGTCTCAGAAGCACTCCCACTTCCACACTTTACAGTCTGAGTCCCAGACGCAACAATGTCGCGATTTCTTCGTCGGAAGTCACGTCTCCAGAAACGAGTCCGATAGTGATGCATAAAGGATTCGCTGTGAGCCATCTGAATCCTCAATTTCAAGCGAAAACCCCAAATCTAGGAGTATCACGATCAGCACCACCGTCTCTTTCCCCAACAGGTCCAGGGACGAAGAGAAACTCGAATCTGCAACTGGGAAGTCTTGAACACCAGGTGGGGAGTCCGCTGCCGCCGGTACAAATTGACAAAGGTGCCCCACTAGTTCCAACTCCCATTAAGCTTGGTGGTCCAAATGTCCACAGATCGCCATCACTTGGTTTACCTGCAACACCAAGGGTTCAACCGAAGTCAGATTTTCCGGAATTTTTCCCAAGGATCAGAGGTCCGAAGCTTGCACTCCAAGCTCGCGATGGTGAGGATGATCATTCTCATGATGTAGAATCGGAGTCTGCTGCCAGTTCTTTGATTTGTTGTAACAAGAGATTTGTTGTAACTGCAACATCATGCCCCGTGGTTGAAGAGACAAATTTAGGCAGTGACACACAAGAAGACGCAACGGGCAATGACACACAAGAAGACGCAACATCTGCAAATCATAATGATTCCGGGATTTCAGGTGTTGTTGGTACTGAAGTGGCAACAAAAGGATCTGCCAGTACTAGCGAGGCGAGTTCACTAGTTGATCAAGCAAAATTTGATGTTGCAGTTCCTGTCACTTCCTCGAGCAAGGAGACGATAGTCACTTCCTCGAGCAAGGAGACGATAGTCACTTCCTCGAGCAAGGAGACGATAGTTTTAGAAAAAGAAAAAACAGTGGAAAATGTGTCTTTCAAAGGAGGTTCGAACACGGAAACGGCTTCAAGTTCTTCTGACTCAATCCCTTCAAGTCCAGGCTCATTTATGAAGGGCCAGGCTTCAAAACAAACTGCCGAAAAGTTAAACCAGACTGCCCAAACAGCACCAGCCTGCTCAGCAGTCGTGGTTTCAAACTTTAATTCCGTTATTTCAAACTTGAATTTGGCTCAACCAGGTGCTTCTGATCCTCTCGGTATTCCCGGAACCGTAGAAGGTGGAACAATGGAGAATGACAGTCATGTGGCTTCAGCTGTCTCGTCCAGCTGTAACCACACGGACCCAGAAACCAACGCTGTAGCTGTTCGACAACAATCACCGATAGCCAAACCTCAGAACGAACCGCCAGGTGTTTCAAAGGGCGAACCTCACAACGAACCTCCAGTCGTTTCAAAGATCGAACCTCACAACGAACCTCCAGTCGTTTTGAAGGTCGAACCTCACCACGATTTCACCATCGCTCGCGACTCCAAAGACGAACTCAATGTGAACGATTCCGAAGATGGACCCCCTGAATTGGACTCCAAAGACGAAGTCAATGTGAGCGATTCTGAAGACGCAAATGTATTTGAAGGATTTCCTTTGGACCGCGTGCCTCGCCCAAATTCCATTTCAGAAGATGCCAACTCTCCCAATAAGTCTTCTAATTCAGTCAAAGACGCTGAAGAACAACCCTCGCCCACCATGACTTCCGCGGAATTTGGGGAAAACTTTTCTTCTGAAAAGACTACTGAGACTGACATCCTAAAACAAAAATACGGTCATTCCTATCCATCTCGTGTGGATATTTCGAAAGATTCTCCAGATTTTGTCGAAAGTTCCAATAGTCTGTCACAGTTTCAGTTTCACCGCGATTTTATAACAACATACTTCCCGGCATTCGCGATGTTTCACAACGAAATGGATTTGCTCCTCAGACAATTTTTCGTCAAATCAGAGGAAGAAGAAATGTATAGAATTTGGAAGGCTACGGATGCGAGAAAGGCAGCGGCGCGAGAAGCCATTGAGAATGTGCGAAATACTCACAAGAGTATTACTAACAAGAGTAATACTAACAGTGATACTAACCACAATCCTAAAGAAGAAAGAAAGACTCAATTCTTCTATTCAGAATGGAGATCACAAGTTCCATCCCTGAAGAAAGACGTGGATGCATTGTCTCTCCTGAATGCTGTCGGTGACATTCTGAACCTCCGAACGAAGGCAGACATCAAGTTTCGGACTGCTTCTAATGGTAATGAAAATAATAATGAACAAGAAAGCACAGCAATTCCATTCATACACGCTTTGAAACTGGATTTTGGAGGAGTGTTAGAGCGTTTAGTCGGACTCATATCTGAAAAAAACATCGTCGGAATAGACATCGCAACCAAGATGGTAGAAGAGCTGAAATCCATACTGTCAGAAGACCTGCCTATGGGTGCGGACTTACTGAAAAAGGAAGTGAGCAGATTTGTTTTGGAAGAGGCGAAAGGCAAAGAAGAGAAGAGACGCTATTCTATCGCAAAGAATATGGAATGGGGCTTAGATTCTTTAGAAGAGGAGAACGATGAACAAGAACGGCGACTGGCAGTCATTGATGTTGCTGGCAATTTTGTCTGGCAAAGTAAGAGACACAAAAAACTTAGCGATCTCAGCATTGATGAACTCGTGAACGGACAAATGTCAATGCGCGATCGCATCGATGGATGGATGGAGATGCTAAAGTCTCTGGCATTTGGTGCCTCTGAAGGAGACGCCTCTTCAGGAGGCACCTCTGAAGGAGGAGGCGCCTCTGGAGGAGGAGGCGCGTCTGAAGAAAGCGGATACTATCCTGAATCGTTGATAATGCTACATCTGGAGCCCGTGATTGAGGTCATCAAAGGCCTCAGTCTTTGTTTCAACACCATACTGCGTCACGGCATCTACAATAATGAGGATGGCATACGTCATGGAATATACAATAATCAAGATGGCATACGTCATGGAATATACAATAATCAAGATGGCATATTGTTGCGCAAGAATGAGGATGATACACACATCTTGAGGAACTATGAAGAGCCTGGTCATCCTGACCCGTCTAACGGGAAGGACACCGTGACTGACGGGAAGGACAGGTCCACTAACGGGAAGGACAGGTCCACTAACGGGAAGGACACCACTAACGGGAAGGACAGGTCCACTAACGGGAAGGACAGTATATTTAACGGGAAGGACACTACTAACAAGAACTCGAAGACTGTGACTGTCAGAAATGCGGGGGAAATTGCAGCACAGAAGAACTTTGCTGGTACTCTTGGCGCCCACCAGACAGGTATTGCTTTCCAGTTCCAGAATTCTCATGATGGCGCCCACCAGAAGCGAAGTTCAGGTATCGCGTTCCAGTTCCAGAATAAGAATTCTCATTTAAATGAAGGAGCGCTTCGTTCAAGTTCCAGAGAAGGAGCACCAAGAATTAAATTCCGCGGCCGCAACTCTATTCCTTCCGCTTTTAAAGCGCTTTCTTTGGAGGAAGAGGGTAGGAAGCTAGGGCGGGCTCTTCTCTACAACAAAAACAATATCGCAGCAAATGACATGGTACGAGTATTGGAGTTGATGAACGAAACGAAGCCTAGTTTTTCATCGAGTTCTAATTCATTGTCTCTGACATCTGTGTTGGAGGGCAATGAGCGAACAGATAATCGAACCGAAAATGGGAAAAACAATGAAAATCGGACAGATAATCGAACCGAAAATGGGAAAAATAGAACAGATAATCGGACAGATAGTGGACAAAATGGGAAAAGCAAAGCTACGAAAGCACAAAAAACTAATGAACAGAATTGTGATAAACAAAAGGAAGAAAAAAATTCTGAAGAAAAAAAATCCGAAAATGACGATGACTCTGTCAATCTAGGTAAAGCCGGAAAACAGAGTCTCCACACTCTATCGCAAAATTATATAAACCTTGTGCAACAACTTTACTCCCTGCCAATGCGTTTACAAAACGGATTATTTGACTTTATCGAAAGTATGGAGGATGTGATCCCAGACGCTGAGCTGCTCAGTGAGCATGAATACTATCAGACTCATTGGGACATTGAAAAGTGGGAGACGGAAACAGGAGGCGTAGGTGCGATAGCCTCGAGACTTCTGGCGATCGTGAAACAAGAGAGAAAATATTTAGAACAAGGGTTCCAGAATGAGCTGAAACATTTGAGCGAGGTTGTTTCTGCTGCTGTGAAGTTTGCGGCTGAAGATCATGATAATGAATTTGAAAAGAAATCACTGAGTAACAAGGCTGCTGATAAGGACAGGGCTGTCAGGGCTGACAAGGCTGTCAGGGCTGACAGCGCCGACAGGGCTGACAAGGCTGTCAGGGCTGGCAAAGCTCTTAAGGCTCAATTTGACAGCAACAATGTCAAGGCTCAATTTGACAGCAACAATGCCAAGGCTCAACTTGATCAATATGTGAAGGCTCAATGGGATAACAATGTCAATAACAAGAAGGCTCAATTTGATGACAAAGTCAATAAGAACAATAACAAGAAGGAGCTCACTCTTAATAAAGATGTTCTTAACAAGCTGGGTAAAAACAAGGCAGCAAAGACTTTCACAGTGTCAAAAAACAAAACTGAAACCCGGGTCGAATACGAAAGTCGTATGATAGAAAAATCCGCAGATTGTTATGTTGAAGATCCTGATTGGGCTGTTCGAGAGTATCAGTCTCTGCTGGAAAAGTTGCAAAATTTAATGTCGATGTCTTCTTCGATGTCTTCTGATTCTTCAGCGATGTCTTCTACGATGTTTTCTTCGATGTCTTCTTCGGTGCCTTCTGATTTTTCTACGATGTCTCCTTCGCAAGACATAGAAGCTCCAGACATCCAAGTTCCAGACATAGAAATCAACATTAGCGACGATTTTAATCTTCTCTTTGAAAAAAAAAAAATCTCAGTTTTCAAATCCCAACACCTCCACTCCAACCAAAAACTGTTAACAACCCTCTCGAAAATCACCTCACGAGGCGCGAAGGAGATGCGATTTCTCGTTGTTCCGGAGCTCAAAAAATTTCACAATGAAAATATCCTCCTAAAACTAAAGGAGAGACTCAAGTCGTATCAATACAACCTACAATTGTTCGAGGAGCAAACACAAAAAGTGATAAAGGAGGAACAAACGCAAAAACGATTAGAGGAAATACAAAAACAAAGTGAACTGGCTGGAAGAGCTGCAAGAAAACAGCAACATGATAGAATGGAACAAGATTTAATACAGCAACAAATGCCACAACAACATTTAGATTGGCTGAAAAAAATCTGGGGCGACCAAAATGAAAGAGAAGACAGGATGAGAGAGGAGAAACGACAAAAAGACAAGTCAAGAATGATCAATGTTTTGGCAACGAATTGTTTTGGGTTGTTAGAAGCAATCGACGTCGAAACCAATTGGCTCGCTGGAATTGAGAAAAAATATAAGCTGGGACTTGGTTTAGAAACGAGTAAGTTTTTAAAGATTAGATTCAGGAATATTGTTGCGAATGTGGAAAGTTTGATTGGTATGTATGTCGATTGGTTTTATCAGGGTTTTGAAGCTCAAATTGAGCAGAGGGAGAAAGCGGAAAGAGCAATTGAGCAGAGGGGAGACAATTTAAATGCAGAGGAGACTGAGAGAGTAGCGCCAGGAAGTTCTTGTGTCAGCTCTGAGTTTAGTGCTTCTGGTGCTCCTTCTGCGATAACAGCTCTTTTTTTAGAGCGTGACTTGGAGCGTGATCTGGAACGTGATCTAGCACGGATAGCAGGGCCACTTATTGCAAAGCATGAAACTTTTCAACCAGACTACACGGCGACACCATTTCTTGCACAACAACAAGACACCCGTGACACCAAATTGGAGCAACAGAAGGAGGGCTTGTCCTTTTATGCAATCGCAAGGGAGCACCAATTGCAGGGGGGAAAACAGAATGCTTCAGCAAGAAAACAGAATGCTGCATCAAGAAAACAGAGTGCTTCTTCATCAAGAAAACAGAATGCTCTATTACGACGCAGAAAGGGCAGTGAGACACCAATTCCGACCCGTGGAAGATATCGGAAGTTATCGTTTCTACTAAATGGAAGACGGCATAAGAAGACAATTATAGAGCCGGCTTTGATAGAACCGGCTCCCGGAAGTTATTCCGGACAGGACAGCGGCAAGGAGTCGGTTCTGAGCGGAAGACTCAAAGAAAGAATCGCAAAACTCAGTCTACTCAAACGAAGACGCGAGTCTACACGCAGAGCATCTGCACCAGAGCCGCTGACACAGTATGAGAGTCAGAAAGTAGATCCTGAGATGCAGAACATTGAGGGCACTATGCAGAACAAGGCTCGTCGTTTTTCAGCACCTTCTAAAGCCACATTCACGTTTGCTAAGCCGCCTTCTCGCTCACCATTGGGATTTCTATCATCAGTATTTAGAGCTAAAAGATACTCTGCAAGAGCGAGCGGCAAGAATCAACCTGCAGCAGCGAGCGGCAAGAATCACCCTGCAGCAGCGAGCGGCGAGAATCACTCTGCTGTGACTGAATCCAAACTTGGTTTGAAACCGAAAACAAACAGTGGTCAGAAATCGGTTATTCCACGCAACATTCAACCTGAAAAATTCCACGGAACATTTCATCTGGCGGATATTCCGCCATATCGTCCCCGTGGCTTAAACTTATCGAGTCGTGACCATCCACATGATCATGTCAATGTCAATCATGGTCTTAATGTCAATCATGGTCTTAATGATCCCACCATGGGTGCTGCACAGATGTTGATTCGTGCCGGCGCCTGATCTGATTCGTCTCAAATATGTATGGCATACGGTCTCATTTCTTGTGGCCGAATGATTTCAGAGCCTTGTGGAAAGAAATTCGAATCAAAAAGATTTCAGATTCTTCCAGGCCTTGTGTTTCACGATATACTTACAGCAATTGATTATGATAGTCATCGTTTCTACAAGTCCAGATTGACGATTGTTTCTGTTCCAGATTGACGATTGTTTCCAGTCGAAATTATGTTTCTACAAAGAGAGTTTCTAAGAAGAAATTGGAATTATTTATCACCCTGCACAGGACGACATTGGCTCATCTTTGCAGTCATCATTGCAGTCATTCACAAAATTTATGACCGAGAGAAAAATTGTTTCAAAAGATTTCAAGAACAAAAGTATTTCCCCGTTCTAAATTCAAATTTCTAGACCGAAAGTATTCCCCCGAGTCCGCGATCTAGAACTATTCTATCCTACGAGTGGGA
>Ga0099797_100012_pt1 | contig 81756 bp, 83 predicted proteins | sample Uncmet_Sort48C_1_FD_89871 | JGI IMG/M metagenome (GOLD analysis project Ga0099797, IMG submission 89871) | Marine eukaryotic communities from CALCOFI LINE 67, Pacific Ocean - C012_Sort48C_1 | ecosystem: Environmental > Aquatic > Marine > Oceanic | place: Pacific Ocean: Monterey Bay | collected...
AAGAAGAATTTAAATCTCTACTTTTTTTAGCAATACAAACACCTTCAAAATATTGAATTCTTTCTTTTTTACCTTCGGTAATTCTAACACCAACTTTAACTACGTCTCCTGGATAAAAATCTGGAATCTTCTTCTCTGATAGTATTTTTTTTACGTTATATTGGTTTATTTCTTCAATTGTTTTCATGTCAGTATTTATCAAGTTAATTTTTCTTATATTTTTGCCATAAATCTGGTCTTCGGACGCGTGTTATAGCCTCAGATTGAGATAAACGCCAGTCTTTAATTTTACTGTGATCACCGGATAATAGTACCTCTGGAACAGCTTTTTCCTCCCAAATTTGAGGTTTTGTGTATTGTGGATACTCAAGTAACCCATTTTCAAAACTTTCGTCAATCCTAGAATTTTCATTACCCAGAACTCCAGGTAAAAGTCTTAATATACTATCAATCATAACAAATGCTGCTGTTTCTCCTCCTGATAAAATATAATCTCCAATACTTATTTCTTCTATGTTTCGAGTAGATAATACTCTTTCATCAACGCCTTCAAAATGACCACAAATGAAAGATACTGATTTCTCATTTGATAATTCTCGAGCGTAATTTTGATCAAATTTTTTACCTTTTGGTGATAAATAAATTACTTTTTCTCCCTCTATTTTGTTTTGATCTAAAGATTTTGCTAGAACATCTGCTTTTAGAAGCATTCCAGAACCTCCTCCGTAAGGAGTGTCATCAACTGTTTTATGTTTGTCTTCAGCTGCATCTCTGATGTTTACAATATTTAAGTTCCATAGATTTTTAGATAAAGCTTTTCCATATAGGCCTTTTGATAAAGGCCCAGGGAAAATTTCTGGATAAAGTGTAAACACTTGAGCTTGCCACATAAATAATTTTTAAATTATTTCTGTTCCTCTTTAGGAGCCTCTGCTGCTGGAGCTTCTTCTTTAGGAGCTTCTACTGGTGCTGCCTCTGCTGCTGGAGCTTCTTCTTTAGGAGCTTCTACTGGTGCTGCCTCTGCTGCTGGAGCTTCTTCTTTAGGAGCTTCTGCTGGTGCTGCTTTAGGAGCTGCTGGAGCCTCTTCACCTTCTTTTTTTCTCTCTTTTTTTGGAACAGCTTTTTTCGGATTGTTACCATTTGCAGGCATTGGCATTAATTCGTTTTCACCTAAAATTCTAGCAACTCTAGTTGTTGGTTGAGCACCCTGACCTAACCAATACTTAATTCTTTCAGCTTCAAGACCAACTCTTTCTTTTTTATCTTTAGGTAAAAGAGGATTAAAAAATCCCACTTTCTCAATAAATCTTCCGTCTCTTGCAAAACGACTATCTGCTACAACAACTTTGTAAACAGGTCTTTTTTTTGTTCCACCTCTTGATAATCTTAGTTTTAACATTCTTTCTCCTTTTTATTATTTTAATTGATTAAATAGCTCTGGCGGTATTCCTTTGTCAGACATACCTTTCAGATTTCCTTTTGACATCTTCTTCATCATTTCAGACATCATTTTAAATTGCTTTAGCAATTTATTGATAGTGGCTGGATCTGTGCCAGAGCCATTAGCAATTCTTTTTTTTCTAGAACCATCAATAAGTTTTGGGTTCTCTCTTTCTCTTTTAGTCATCGACAAAATAATAGCTTCATTCTTTGTTATAATACTTTCGTCAATTCCAGCTGAGTCCATTTGAGATTTCATTTTTGAAACACCAGGCATAAAAGACATTATGCCCTCAATACCTCCCATTTTTTTCATTTGTCTCAACTGAGTTAGATAATCTTGCATTGAAAATTGACCTTTTTTTAAATTTTCCTCTGCTTTTTTAATATTTTCTTCACCTAAATCTTGTGCAGCTTTTTCTACAAGAGATACTATGTCTCCCATTCCAAGAATTCTGTTAGCTATTCTATCAGGGTGAAATACTTCAAGATTGTCAATTTTTTCACCTATACCTAAAAATTTAATTGGGACATTTGAAACATATTTCATACTAACGGCTGCTCCACCTCTTGCATCACCATCAGCTCTAGTCAAAATTATCCCTGAAAGATTTACTGTATTTTTAAATTCTTTTGCAACAGAAGCTGCAACTTGCCCTGTTAAAGAATCTGCAACTAAAAAAGTCTCTGTAGGATTAATTACACTTTCTATTTGTTTAATTTCACTCATCATTTGTAAGTCAATTTGAGTTCTTCCTGCAGTATCAAATAAAATAATCTCAGCACCATTAAGATTTGCAGCACTTATCGCTCTTTGGCAAATATCAGTTGGTTGCTGACCCTCTATTATTGGAAGCGTTAAGATATTATTTTGTTCTCCAAGAGATCTAAGCTGTTCTTGTGCAGCTGGTCTATAAATATCAAGACTAACCATCATTACTTTTTTCTTTTTGTTAGTTTCTAAATATTTAGCTAATTTTGCAGTAGTAGTTGTTTTTCCTGAACCCTGTAGCCCAACAAGCATCATAGGAACGGGTGGAACAGCACTTAGATTTATCTCACTATTTGACTCACCTAATAGATTTACTAATTCATCATATACAATTTTTACAACCATATCTCCGGGAGAGGTTGATCTAATAATTTCTTGGCCTAAAACTTTTGGTTTTACGTTTTCAATAAATTCTTTAGTTACTTCTAAAGTTACGTCGGCTTCTAACAGAGCCTGCCTGATACCTCTTAAGCCTTCATCTACTTGAGCTTCATCAAGTGAAGGGGCTTTTTTTAAAGAAGAAAAAATTTCTTCGAATTTACTTGTTAAATTTTCAAACATAATTATTACGCACAGCAGTAATCGCACTAGTGGGCGAAGCCTCGCTGACTAGTGTCGATCTCTTTGTTTCCAAAGACACCGCAAAGTTAATGTTTTTGCGGAAACGAGGACAACCTATAATAGAGGTTCAAAAAGTCAATAAATAAGTTAAATATCTATATATGAATATTAAAGCTTTTAAAATGGATGGTTTAGGCAATGATTTTGTAATTATTGATCAGAGAAGTCAAAATTATAATCTAACGAAAGACCAGATTATCAAAATTTGTGATCGCAATTTTATTGGATGTGATCAGCTAATATTTATCCAAAATAATAATAAGAAAGATGCTGAATTAGAGTTCTATAATTCAGATGGAAGTATTTCTGGCGCATGTGGAAACGGAACTAGGTGTGTAGCTGATCTTTTATCAAAAGAAAATAACGATAAAGAAATTATACTTTGGACCTCTTCTGGTGCATTAAAATCACAAATTTTAGACAATAATTTAGTAGAAACTGAAATTGGAGTCCCAAAAACAAATTGGAATGAAATTCCATTAAATAAAAATTTGGATACAAAAAACCTAAACATCAAAATTGTTAATAAAAATAATATTGAACATATAGGAGGAACTTCTGTAAATGTAGGAAATCCTCATGTTGTTTTTTTTGTAGATAATATTGAGGACTATGATTTAAAAAAGATAGGTCCTGAAATAGAAAATCACAATTATTTTCCAGAGAAATGTAATGTAACTCTTGCAAAAGTTATAAGCAAAAAGTTAATTAAAGTTAAGGTTTGGGAAAGAGGTGCTGGACTTACAAAGGCATGTGGAACTGCTGCATGTGCTACTGCTGTTGCAGCAAACATTAACGGACTAACAGATAAAAAAACTGATATTGAATTTGCATTAGGAAAACTGTCAATAACAATTGACCAGAACAATAGTATTTATATGAAAGGACCTGTCTCAGATATTATAAATATTGAGATTAGTATTTAATGGGAATTTTTGATAAATTTAAATCTGGTTTTCAAAAAAGTGCATCTGCTTTTACATCTGGCCTAAGAGATATAGTTGTAAAAAAAGAAATAGATGACAAAACTTTAGATAAAATTGAAGAATATTTAATTCAGTCTGATGTTGGAGTTGTTGCCGCATCTGAAATTAAGGAAATAATCTCAGATAGTAAAATTGATCCAAAGAATGATATTACTGAAGAAATAAGTGGAATTTTAAAAGAATATATTATTTCTTTAATGAAACCTCTTGAAAATAATTCTTTTTTTCAAAAAAAAGAAAAAATTAACGCTACATTAGTTTCGGGTGTTAATGGAGTTGGAAAAACAACAACTATTGGAAAAATTAGTAAAATATTAAAGGCTAATGGAAATAAAGTTATGCTTGCTGCATCTGATACTTTTCGAGCTGCAGCTATTGAACAATTAGAAAATTGGGCAAACAAAGTAGAGGTTGAGATAACCAAGTCCTCACAAGGTGCAGATCCTGCTTCTGTTGCTTATAAAGCTATCGAATATGCAATTGCTAATAACTTTACTCAAGTTTTAATTGATACTGCTGGAAGATTACAGAATAAAAAAAACTTAATGGAGGAGTATAAAAAAATTGCAAATGTAACAAAGAAAATAGACCCTGAAGCACCGCACGATGTGATTTTAGTCTTAGATGCAACCTCGGGTCAGAATGTAATTAATCAAGTTGAGGAATTTAATAAAATAATCCCAATCACAGGTCTTGTAATGACAAAATTAGATGGTACCGCTAAAGGAGGGATTCTTTTAGCTGTTGCTAAAAAGTACAAGCTTCCAATTATTGCTTTAGGTCTAGGGGAGAAAGAAGATGATCTACAAATCTTTGAAGCAGAAAAATTCGCGGATGCTTTTACCCAAATTAATTGATTAAAGTGCTTGATATTAAAGGTTTATAGAATGTGCACTTATAATTTTCTTTAAAATTATCATGTCCACAATTTTTAGCTATGGATGAAATAATAAAATCAAATTTTCCATTTTTTGGATAAAGCTCTAATTTTTTTTTACTAATATCAAATTTAAAGTTGGCATTTAAATTTTTAATAGCACTAATCATTACTAATGTTTTGTTGTCTTTCAAAAGATAATAGGCAAAATCATCAGGGAAAACTGGAAAGTCATATTCTTTAAGAAAGTATTTTGCTCTTTTTGGAAACCACTCATAAGAAATTAATGGAGAAGAGCTTTTTGTTTTATAATCATAAATATAAAGATCTTTGGGATAATCATTTATATAGTTACTATTTTCGCCTCTAGCTAATATTGCTTTATCTCTTGCTTTAAAATAAAGAGCAAAATTTTCATTGTGTGAATTCATCTGATCTATATGAAATAAATTATCAACTAATGATTTATTTTCTTGAGCTAAAACAGAATTTTTAAAAAATAGAAATATAATAAATATTAAAAGTGTTTTGTTCACATTTAATATTTAATAATAAATTTTGTGTTATATTTGTTTGGAATGTGGCTTAATTTAAACTTTTAATAAATGTTTTTAAAGCAAATAAAAGCTTTTCATCATACTCCATCATATGGTCGTCATATTTTGTAAAATGAGAATACTTTGGTTGATTAGCAATTTCATAAATTTTTTCACCCATCCAAAAAGGCACAATTTGATCAACTTCACCATGCATAACTAAAACAGGTATATTAATATTCTTAATTTTTTTTTGATTGTCGTACTTGTCTTTCAATAACAGAGACACTGGGATATATGGATAAAAATTTTTTGCAGCCTGTATCATTGATGTAAAAGGTGTCTCAAGTACCAATCCAGCATAGTTATTGCTTTGTGCTATCTCAGTTGCAACCCCAGTGCCGAGAGACTCTCCATACAGTATGATATCTCTTTCATTTAAACCTAATTTCTTAAGCCATTTAATTGCACTATTTGCATCTATATAAAGTCCTTTTTCAGAAGGTTTGCCTTTATTACCACTGAAACCTCTCCAAGCTATTATTAAAAAATTAACATCCATATCTTTAAAGTGATTTAATTTATGAATTCTATTTTCAAGTGTTCCGGCATTGCCATGAAAATAAATAATTGTTTTAAATTTGTTGAGATCTTTTTTGTGGAACCAGCCTAATAAATTTAAATTATCTGATGTTGCAATATTAACTTTCTCTACTTCAACTTTTAATTTGTCACCAGAGTAATTGTTCTCTAAAGGAAGGTACATTAAATTTCGTTGAAAAATAAAAAGTAAAATTAATACTGATAAATAAATAGCAATTATTCCAATAATAAATTCCAAATAAAAATTCCTACGTTTTAGTTTCATAATTTTTTTTAGCCAAATACACGCCTAAAAATACTAAAAGAGTACCAGTAAAATGATAAGGCTCCAATTTTTCATCAAAAAAAATAAGACCATAAATTGCTGCATAAATAGTAAAAATGTAGAGAGTAAATCCAGTTAAAGATGCACCTAGTGTTTGTTGAGCATGAGTATATAAAATAAATGCAATTATCCCAGGAGATATAGCTGCAAATATTACCCATAAGAAAAAATCTGAATTAAATGAAGTTCTTTGAAATATCAACTCTTCAGTTATGTAAAAAGGAAACAAACTTACTACTCCAAAAAAAGCAATTAAGGTAAACCTTTGAAAAATTGGTAAATTAGTTTTCCAATAAAAAAGATAAATTGAATATAAAGCCCAACCAATGGCTGCAGCCAACATCCAAAGATCACCAATTGTGAAATTTAAATTTATCAATAAGCTTATATCTCCCTTAATAATAATCGTAAAAACTCCTACTAAACAAGATATGAGACCAATTATTCTCATTAAATTTATTTTTTCACTAAAAAAAATTCCTGAAATTAAAATTATAAATATTGGTGATGACGTATAAATAATTCCCATATTTGCAACTGTAGTGGTTTCACCTGCTAAAAAAGGAAATACACCACAAACCCCACAACCCATGGCGCCTAAGAAAAATAATTTTTTGTATTCATTTTTAATAATTTTAAAATTTTTTTTTAAAGGTAAAAAAGTAAAAGGTAAAAGTATTAAAAAAACTACTGCCCATCTCCAAAATGCTAAGGAAATTGGTGGAACGTACTCAACACCACCTCGTGCAACTATTAAATTAGAAGCCATAAATATAGGTTGAATGAATAATAAAAGTATTGGAAACAAAGTAAAATTACGCATTTTTATTTTTTAACATAAAAAATAAATAACTAAAAATACACAAAAGTAAAAAACAAAAAAATGATACTTGATAGCTTAAAACTCTTTCAAATCCTAAATAAGTACAAAAATCTATAATTAAACCAATACCCCACTGCATAAAAAAAGTTCCTGAGAACAAAAATACATTGAAAGATGTTAAGGCTTTACCAGCAAAATTTTTTGCGAATGTTAAAGCTATAGCAGGCTGAGTTAATGAAATTACAATTGAAGCAAGAATGTAAAAAGCAAATAAAGTTGCACCAGCTTTTTGACCTAAATAAATGATCGTAAACAATACTGCGTAACTTATTGGCAAACCAACCTTTAAAATTTTAATACTATCAATCCCAAATGACTCAATTTTTGGTAATACGTAACCCCAAAATAAAAAAGCTATTAACATAGTAATATTAATCCAAAATAAACCTGTTGCACTTTGTATTGGACTGTATCCAACAACCTCTAACATCCATGGACCAGCCCATAAAGTTTGGATAGCTTGAATTCCACCATAATTAATAAAGGCAATAGGAATTAAACTTATAAAAAATTTATTTTTCCATATTTCAGAAAGTGCATAAAAATTTTCTTTTTCTAAAGTTTTGTCTGTTTTAGGCCAACTTGGTATAAATATTAGAATTAAAGCTATACTTAATAAAATTAACATAGCTATTAAACCAAATATCAGTCTCCACCCAATTTCAGGAAGCAAAATTTGAACAGGCAGTGTTGATGAGACAAATCCTAAATTAGCAACCATTAACATCCATGAATTTGCTCTTTGTTGATATTTATCAGCGAACCAAACTCTATAACCAGTAAGTGGTCCCATCATACAAGCGCTTACCCCGACACCAATGAAAACCCTTGAAATCAAAAGGCCAGTGAAAGTCTTTGCAAGAGCAAATGATAACGTTCCTATGACTGCAATAACTAAAAAAAATGAAATTATTTTTTTAGGTCCATGCTTATCTAGAAGAAGGCCCACTGGAATTTGCATTATAGAGAAGCCAATAAAATAACCACCTGCTAATAATCCAAGATTACCAGCTGAAAGATCAAACTCAGTAGTTAAAATTGGTGTAAGCGTTGCAGTAATTGATCTTAATAGATTAGAAATAAAAAAACCGAACGCAAAAACGCAGAATATTAATATACTTTTATTTGTTTTATTAATCATTTAAATTTTTTATAATCTAAATACTATATGAATAATCAATCTACAAAAGATAAAGATGCTATATCAACTAATGGTATGGCTGCAACGTCACATCCACTAGCTACCGAAGAAGCAATTAGAATTTTAAAAAAAGGTGGTAATGCAGTAGATGCTTCAATAGCAGCTTCAATAGTCTTATCTGTTGTAGAACCTAATGCAACAAGTATTGGGGGAGATTGTTTTGCAATAGTAAAAATGGAAGGTAAAGAATCAGTTTCATATAATGGATCCGGCATAGCTCCAGGTAAATTAGATTATGATTTTTTTAAGAAGAATAATTTTGACAAGGTTGGACTTACTAGTCCTCACTCTGTGACTATACCAGGTGCACTTGATGCGTGGAAAAATATTCATAATGATTTAGGTAAATTAGATTTTGAAGAATTATTTTTAAAAGCAATTGATTGTGCAAGAAATGGATTTAAAGTTACTAAAGTTGTTGCTGATGCCTGGAAAAAAAATGAAAATAAACTTTTAGAAGATGAAAATTCTAAAAAAGTTTTTTTAAAAAATACAAAAAGTTATAATTTATTAGATATTAGAAAAAATATTCCTTTAGCCGATACTTTAGAATTAATTAGTAAAAAAGGTATTTCAGAATTTTACCATGGTACTGTGGGTAATGATATTGTAAGTAGCCTAAATAAATTAGGTGGACTACACACAATGGATGATTTTGCTAAACAAACTACAATAAAATCTTCAACAATTTCATCGAATTATAATGATAATAAAATTCACCAGTGTCCTCCAAATGGACCTGGCATAACAGTTTTAATTATGATGAAATTATTAGAAAAATTAAAAATTCAAAATTACAATCATAATAGTATTGAGAGATTTCATCTTGAAGCAGAAGTAACCAAACAAGCTTTTAAAATTAAAGAAGAAAATATTGGTGATCCAAATTTTATAAATGTAAATTTAGATAAAATTTTAAGTGATGAATATATTGAAAATGTTTATAAGAATATTTCTATTGATAATTGTAGTGAAGTTGGTGATTTAAATATTCCTAATCACCCAGAGACTGTTTATCTTTCTATAGTAGATAAAGACTTAAATAGTGTTTCAATGATAAATTCTGTTTGTTATGCATTTGGTTCTGGAATTACTTCAGAAAAAACAGGGATTATCCTACATAATCGAGGCACAAATTTTAGAGTTGAAAATGGTCACCCTAATTGTATTGAAGGGTTAAAAAGACCACTTCACACAATAATACCTGGCTTAGTAGAAGATAATAAAGGTAACGCAATATTAAATTATGGGGTGATGGGTGGACAATATCAGCCAGTAGGACAGGTTCATGTCTTAAATAGTATTCTTGATTTTAATATGTCACCTCAACAAGCAATAAGCTCTCCAAGAGCCTTTCATTTTAACAATATTTATAAGTTAGAAAAAGAAATATCTAAAGAAATTAAAGATGGTTTAAGTAAAATTGGGCATAATACTCAATACATAGAAGAGACTCATGGAGGGGGACAGGCAATTAAGATTGATAGAAAGAATGGAAACTTAATAGGTGGATCAGATCCAAGAAAAGATGGATATGCAGAAGGCTATTAAACTTTTAAAATGAAAAAAGAAATTGTTAAAAATATCTTTTCTAGTCAAAAAGATACTAATATTGCCTTAACTTCTGAAGATAGCTACCCTCTTCTTTATAAAGATCTTAAAGCTTTAGCTGATAGAATATCTAGACAATTATCAGGTAATAATATTTCTAATAAAGATAGAGCAGCAATAATTCTTCCAAATGGTCCTTATATGGCTTCAAGTTTTTTAGCTATTTCAAGTTATATGTCAGCTGCACCTCTAAACCCCAACTATAAAGCTGATGAATATGAGTTTTATCTAAATGATCTAAAGCCAAAAATAGTATTGGTTGAACAAAACTCCTCGAATAGTGTAGTTGGTATTGCAAAAAAACTTAAAATTCCAGTTTGTGAAATTAAAATTAAAAAAAATCAACCAACAGGTTTTTTTGATTTATTTAATAACGAGAGCGATTACATTGAGCCAGGAGAAAATGATGAAGCTTTAGTTTTACATACCTCAGGTACTACCTCAAGGCCAAAAATTGTTCCGTTAACCAACAAAAATATTTATTCATCTTCTTTAAATATTTCTAAAAGTTTAAATCTTTTAGAAAAAGACCATTGTTTAAATATTATGCCTCTATTTCATATTCATGGTCTAATAGCAATTATAGCTTCATCAATGAAATCTGGTGCATCTGTTTGTGCAAGCAGTGGTTTTAACGCTCTTAAATTTTTAGAATTAGCAAAATCAGAAAAAATTACTTGGTATTCTGGTGTTCCAACAATGCACCAAACAATAATGCTTAGAGCTGAAAAAAATTTAGAGTTAGCAAAAAATTTAAATTTAAGACTTGTTAGATCTTCTTCAGCCTCATTACCTCCAGCTGTTTTTGATAAATTAAATAAAGTATTTAACTGTCCAGTAATTGAGGCTTACGGTATGACTGAAGCAACTCATCAAATGACATCAAACCCACTACCCCCAAAAAAGCAAAAAGCAGGATTTGTGGGTATACCCGCTGGACCAGAAGTGGCGATTATGAATGATAATAATCAAATAATGAAAAATAGTGAGATTGGTGAAATCTGCATTAAAGGTAATAATGTAACCTCAGGATATGAAAATAACCCTGAAGCAAATAAAACTAGTTTTAGTGATGGGTGGTTTAGAACAGGTGATCAGGGGTTTTTTGATAAAGATGGTTATTTAAAAATATCAGGAAGACTTAAGGAGATCATTAATAAAGGCGGTGAAAAAATTTCTCCTTTAGAAGTTGATAATGTTTTGATGGACCATCCTTCAATAGAACAAGCAGTTTGTTTTGGTTATGAAGATAAAATGCTTGGCGAAGATATAGCAACTGCAATTATTTTGAAAGAAGGAGTAAGCTTCACAGAAACAGATTTAAAATTGTATGCAAAAGAAAAATTAGTGAAATTTAAGATCCCAAAAAAAATATTTTTTGTTACAGAAATACCAAAAGGTGCCACAGGTAAATTACAAAGAAATGTTTTAGCAAAGAAATTTGGGTTAGAAAATTAAAATGACAAAAGTTTGTATATTTGGTGCTGGAGCAATCGGTGGCTATATTGCAGCTTGTTTAAGTAAAACAAAAGTAAAGCTATCTTTAATTGCAAGAGGACCACATAAAGAAGCTATTGAAAAAAAAGGATTAACATTCATTAAAGACGGAAAAACTGAGAATTTAAAATTAACTGTAACAGATGATCCAGAAACATTAGAAATTCAAGATTATATTTTTATATCAGTTAAAGCACATTCTATTTCAAATATTGTTGATTCATTAGCTTCAATTATAAATGAACAAACCTCAATAATATCTACGGTTAACGGTTTACCATGGTGGTATTTTCATAAAGCCAATACTGGCACGAACTTAGATGACTCATTTCTTGAAAGTGTAGATCCTACAGGAAAAATATGGAACACTATTAAACCAGAACAAGCGATTGGATGTGTCGTCTACCCAGCATGTGAAATTATTGAACCTGGTGTGATTAAGCATAATGAAGGAGAAAAATTTTCACTTGGTGAGCCTAATGGTACAAGATCTGAAAGATTGAAAAAAATTGCAGATTTATTAATTACTGGAGGTTTAAAAGTTCCTCAGAAAAAAAATATAAGAAATGAAATATGGATTAAATTATGGGGAAATTGCTCCTTCAATCCTGTGAGTGCTTTAACAAACAAAACTTTAGATCAAATAGGTAATGATAAAGAATTAATTAATTTAGTCAGAAAGTTAATGGAGGAATGTCAGTTAGTAGGTGAAAAAATTGGTATAAAATTCAATGTTTCGATCGATGATAGGATTAATGGTGCAATATCTATAATGAACCATAAACCATCAACAACACAAGATTTGAACGCAGGTAAGCCCCTAGAAATAGACCCAATTATTGGATCTATAATTGAAATAGCCAACAAATTAAATGTGGAGGTTCCAAATTTAAAAGAGGTGAATTATCGCCTGAAACTTAAAGCAGAAAATTTAGGTTTATATCAAAGATCAGAAATAATTGATAAACTTACTAACTAATTTAAAAGTTAAGCGACACATCTCGATGTACAGAGTTACATTTTGCTACAAATTTTGCTTGTTCTTTAGTTAATTTAGACTGACGTCTTAAACCAATATTGTTTTTAATTTCTGAATTATATTTCATTAACTCAGGTAATAAATTCTTATTAGCATCTTTTCTCCAAGAATTTTCCATGTTGAAGAGACTGAATGTATCTGAGCTTGCTGTCAATAATTCCTTCTCATTAACATCGTCACTATCTAAAATTGATATTAAGTCATCTAATTTATTTGCAAACTCTTCTGTGCCTGAAATTTCTCCCAATTTTTCAAAAAGATTATCAATAATTGGAATTGAGTTTTCATAATCTTTATTATTTATTGAATTTTTTAATTCATCAATTTTAGGTGAAAGTTCATTTAGTTTTTCATGATCTTGGATAAACATAACTATTTGATCCAAATTGTCATAGGCCTCATCAACATTTTTTCTATATCTTTTAGTTCTTGTATTTTTTGCTTTTTGAATAATCTTGAATTCTTCATTTTTAGATTTCCAAATTTCAGGTATGGATTTGGCTAATTCTTCAATTTCTAATTTGTAATTCTCTATTTGAAGCTCCAATTTATTTTTATCTGCAGCTTCCTCCAAATTTAAGTTTCTAATTTCAGACTCTAACTTTTCAATTTTACTACTTAATTTTCTAATTTTTTTCTCTTTTTTTCTTACTTTAAAGTGTAGATCTTTATAATCTTTGGAAAACAAATTGTACTCTTCCTCAGTTTTTTGAAGTTTTGTCACTAAAGCAAATGTACCTAAAGCATTATCAAAATGCTCCTCAAAAATATCTAACTTGTCATTAGGAAGGTTTGAAGGGGTTAATTTTTGAAAGCTATTAATAGCAGCCACAATCTTTTGTTCATCGTTCTTATAAATATCAAATTTATATTCTTGTAAGCAATGTTGAAGCTTTGGATTTATTGGCGGCGGAGCCACTTTAGATGTTAAATATGTTCTCGCTGGCAGATAATTTACTAGGGTTGGATAAAAACCAACAATTCCAAGTCCTATTAGCTGTAGAGCTATAAAAGGCACTACACCTTTCCAGATGTTTAAAGTTGAAACTAATTTTGACGCAACACCTCTTAGATAAAATAAAGCAAAACCAAACGGTGGAGTTAAAAAAGAAGTTTGTAGATTAACTCCAATCATCACACCTAACCAGATTGCACTAACATTTGCACCAGGTTCTGCCAACAATATTGGTGCAATTATAGGAACAACTACTACTGCAATTTCAATAAAATCTAAAAAGAAACCTAATACAAAGATTACAGCCATTACAACAATAAATTGAGTCCAAAAACCTCCAGGTAAATCTTGTAAAAAATCTCTGACTAATTCCTCACCTCCAAACGCTCTAAAGCCAGAAGTTAACATCGCTGCTCCAAGAAGAATTATAAAAACCATCGAGGTAGTTACGCAAGTTTCTGTAACAACTTCTTTTAAAACATTATCAATTTTATATGTTCTCCAAAAACTCCAAGAAATTCCAATTAAAAATATAATAGTAAAAAATGCTGTAACTAATATTGCAGTGAAATCTCTAGTTTCTAAAGCTTTAATATTTAAGTTATAATTTGTTGAAAGTATGTAAATTGGTATGATTGCTATGATGGCTACTATAATTGGATAGTAGGCATCTTTTTTACCTTTATGAAGACGATAGCCTGCCATCATAGTTGCACCTATCGCACCAATTGAACCAGCTTGATTTACTGTGGCTATTCCCATTAATATGGATCCAAGCACTGCAAAAATTAATGCAAGTGGAGGAATTATAACCATAACAACCCTAGTCCAAAATTTAGAATCGAATTCACCTTTGAACGGTACAGGTGGTGCTGCCTTAGGGTTTAATCTTGCATACACCAAAACATACAACATATACAAACCAACTAATACTAGCCCAGGTAACAATGCCCCAAGAAACATATCTCCAGCACTAGTAGAACCAACTCTAAGTTCGCCAGGCATATTAAATTCACCTGTAACAATTTTATAGTCTGTCTGTCTCATTGTATTAGCAACATCAGCAGCACTTGCTAATTGGTCTGCTATAATTATTAAAACAATTGATGGTGGTATTATTTGACCAAGTGTTCCAGAGGAGCAAACAATTCCACTAGCAAGACTTTTATCATATTTATTATTCAACATGGTTGGGAGAGAAATTAATCCCATAGCTATTACAGTTGCTCCAACTATACCTGTTGTTGCTGCAAGTAATGCCCCAACAAAGACTACAGAAATACCTAATCCACCTGGAATAGGGCCAAATAATTGTCCCATGGTAACTAAAAGGTCTTCTGCAATTTTAGATTTTTGCAACATAATTCCCATAAAAATAAATAACGGAATTGCAATTAACGTATCAGTTTCTACGTCCCAATAATTACTCCTAAAATTAGTAATACCTGCTGTAAGCCATTCCTTTGGCCCATCTACAGCAAAATATGCACTTGCGTCTCCCTCAAATAAGTAACCCGTTAGAGCTGCAAGACCAATTGAAGTTATTGCAGAGCCTGGAAGTGCAAAAGCAACTGGAAAACCTGAGGCTAGTGCTGAAATCATTATAATTACGAGTAAAGCTAAAAATAAATGTTCCATTTTTTAATTTTTTAAAAGTTTGTGGCTACTGTCCATAAAGTAGCTTGTAAATTGAATTAACATAGTGACAGCAAATACAGCTAGATACACTGCCATTAAATAAAGTAAATATAATCCGTTTGAACCTTGTTGAGTGATTTCAAAGGAAATAACTGGACCGTTAATTATACTTGCTTTACCACCCATTCCTAAAAATAAGATTATAAGACAAAGTGGAATACCAAATACAAATGACCCTATAGCATTGGTCCATGCTTTTTTTCTTTCACTAAATCCAGTGTAAAGAACATCAACTCTTACATGTCCTTCATGTATCAATGCATATGCACTAGCAAAAAGATATAAAGCAGCATACCAAAAACGAACCAAATCTCCTTGGAAAGCTTGTTCATACTCAAATATAAATCTAGACAATACAATTAAAAATTCACTACCCACTACCAGAACAGCTAACCAAATAAACCCTACTGATCTTGTGAAATATCCAATTACAAATGAAATTAATATTAAAGGAAAATGAATAAAAGTTATTCTAAAGGTTGGAATAACTAAATTAACTTTTATCGCTTCATTAAAAATTGGCTCTGCTAATTTTTCAACAACCAAAAATGAAATTAAAAAATCTGCAATCCCAACAATTAATACTGCCCAAAAAGATGATCTGACAATATAAGCAGTAATGTTAGTAAGTATTTTTGCATCAGTTTCTAATGTCTGATTAATTGATCTTAAAACGTAATAAATAACTGCAATAAATGAAATAAAATAAAATGATAACTGAATATAAGATAAATTTAACACAGCACCATCTAAAGGTGTGCTTAATTTTTTAAATCCAAATAATCCATGATGGGCAAATAATTGTTTTAGTCCAGGCCAATCAAACCATACTGTTAAAACGTTGTTAGCTAAAAAAATAAAAGTAAAAGCTAATATTGAATAGCTAAATACTCTTAAAAAAATCGGTAAATTGTTTTTATCAAACATAGAACTAAAGGTTTTTTTAGTAATTTTATTTAAAAAAGGGCCCTTTGAAGGGCCCTTTTAGAATTAATTAGAAATGAATTACAGTCCTAATGCTCTGTTTCTTTGAGAAATATAAGGTGAGTCAGACAAGTTTGTCCAAGCACCAATTTCTTTACGACCTTTAATAAATGCACCATGTACTTTTTTAGCAAGAGCACTATGTTGCTGAACTTCGTCGTATACTTCAGCGGCACCTTTAGCAAATGCGTCATAAACTTTGTCGCTAAACTTCTCAAGTTTAACACCATTTTCGTTTACTAGACGATTTAATGCGGCACCATTCTTAGCATTGTATTCAGCCATTGTAGTCGTATCTGCCCAATCACAAGCAGTTTTGATCATCAATTGGTCTGATTTTGTAAGGCTTGTAAACCAAGATTTATTAACACCACATGCTAATGTTGATCCTGGTTCGTGCATACCTGGATAGTAGTAGTACTTGGCAGCTTCCTGAAACTTCATAGCTTCATCATTCCAAGGACCTACCCACTCAGTTGCATCAATTGCACCTGACACAAGGTTTTCATAAATTTGTCCACCAGGTAGTGAAATTGGAGAACCACCAAGTTTTCCAAGTACTTGTCCACCTAATCCCGGCATACGCATTTTTAAACCTTTTAAGTCATTAGCTGATCTAATTTTTTTGTTAAACCAACCACCCATTTGTACACCTGTGTTACCAGCTGCAAAACTTTGAGTACCAAAATCATCAGTTAACTCATCCCAAAGTTCTTGTCCACCAGCATACTTAAGCCAAGCATTCATTTCAGCGTATGTGAAACCAAATGGAACAGCAGTAAAGTATCCAAATGCAGGATGTTTTTTAACCCAGTAGTAATCAGCACCATGATACATTTGTGAGTTACCAGAAGCAACTTCATCAAATGAGTCAAATGCTTTAACTCTTTCGTTAGCAGCATAATAAGTAACTTGTATTCTTCCATCACTCATATCGCTTAATCTCTGTGCAAGTCTTTGCGCACCAGTTCCTAGACCAGGAAAATCTCTTGGCCAAGTAGCTACCATAGAAGCTTCAACTCTTTCTTTGGCAACAGCTGGAGCAGATAAAGATGTTGCAGCTACAGCAGCAACACCAGTTGCAGCAGCAGTCTTAAAGAACTTACGTCTTGAAGGTGCTTTACCCTTCAATGATTTTTTTTCTTTAATCATTTTCTCTCCTCTTTTTTAGTATTAGTTAATTAACTTTTTGAAGTTAATTATAATTGGACTTCGAAGTCTATAGTCAAAATGTCTGTGATAACTAAAAATACAATCTGAAGTAGAACTTATTGATTTAAATCAATTTATTGTCCTCATAAACACAACATTTTTCAGCAGGTATGTATAACCTTACATTGTGTGATGGAACTTCAGTTTCTCTACTTATTTTAGACTTAATTGTAAGATTTCCCATTTTTGCAGTTAGCAATTTATAATTTCCAAGATCTTCTACTTTCTCTACATCAACATTTAATATGTTTTCTTTTTGGTTTTCTGCAATCTTAATGAACTCCGACCTTATACCTAGTTTAATATTCTTACTTTTTAAACTTGATAAATCAGTGTTTGTTTTAACTAACGTGTCATTAATCTTAACACCATCATTTGATGATACTTCTGACTCAAATAAATTCATTGCTGGAGAGCCAATAAAATATCCAACAAAAGTAGTGTTAGGTCTTTCAAATAATTCCTTGGGAGTTCCTGCTTGAACTACTTCACCTTCACTCATTACAATTATATTGTCCGCAAAAGTCATGGCCTCATTTTGATCATGAGTTACATAAACTAAAGTTGTTTTAAACTCTTCATTAATCTCTTTAAGTTTTCTTCTAAGTCTAAATTTTAAGTCAGGATCAATAACTGTTAGCGGCTCATCCATTAAAACTGCTGCAACATCCTCTCTAACCAATCCTCTACCAAGAGAAATTAATTGTTTTTGATCTGCAGTAAGTTTTCTTGCAGGAGAATTTAAAAAAGATTTTAAATTTAAAGTATCTGCTACAGAATTAACTCTTTCTTCGATCTTATCTTTTAAAAAGTCTCTACACTTTAGTGGAAAAGCTAAATTTTCATAAACAGTCATTGTGTTATAAATTACTGGAAACTGGAATACTTGAGCAATATTTCTACTTTCAGTTTTAAAATTTGTTACATCTTTGTCATCAAATAAAATATTTCCAGCCGAAGGTCTAACTAAACCAGAAACAATATTTAACATAGTTGTTTTACCACATCCAGAAGGTCCTAAAATTGCATATCTTTTTCCATTTTCCCAAGTCATAGAAAATGGATTTAAAGCATAAGTAGGGTTTGGATCATTTGGATTATAAGAATGAGATATATTTTTTAAATCTATTTTAGACATATGAACCTCCAAATGGTGAAGAGGCTAAAATTCCTCTTTCATCAAATGCATAAACTTTATCTATGTTAAAATTAATTTTTACTTTATCATGAATTTTGAAATTCATAACTTCCTCTATACTAGTTATAATTTTGGTGTCTCCTCTTTTAAGATGAAGTAGGGTTTCTGATCCACTAATCTCTGCAAGCTCCACTTCAAATTCAAAACCATTATCATTTAATTCTATATCTGAAGCCCTAATTCCAAGATTAAAATTCTTATGTTTTACATTATATAAATGATGTGGAATTTTTATATCTATTCCTTCAAAATTTATCTTATTAGATTCAATTGTTGCTTTTAGGATATTCATAGGTGGGTCATTAGAAATTTCTGCAACCTTTAAAGTTTTTGGATTTTCAAAAATTTCTTTTGCAGATCCAACCTGTAGTACCTTTCCTTCATCAATCGCTATAACCTCACCATTTAGCTCCATGGCTTCTCTGGGATCTGTTGTTGAAAAAACTACTATGCTTTCTTCAGATAATCCTTGTGAAAAAATATTTTTAAATTCTTCTCTTAATTGCTCTCTTAATTTGTAATCTAGATTTACCAAAGGCTCATCAAGCAATAAAATCTTTGCATTCTTAACAAGGGACCTTGCTAGAGAGACTCTTTGTTGTTGTCCACCAGATAGTTCTTGAATTTTTCTATTTTCATATCCTTCTAGCCCTACTGATTTAAGTGATTTTAGGACAACATCATTTATTTCCTGATTGTCTACTTTCCTTTGTTTGAGGGGGAAAGCCACGTTATCAAAAACGTTCAAGTGAGGATAATTGATAAATTGTTGATAAACCATAGCAATATTTCTTTTCCAAACAGGAATTTTTAAGAAATCTTTATCTTCAAAATGTATTGAGCCACTATCCGGAGTTAATAGTCCAGCTATAGTTTTTAATAATGTTGTTTTACCTGATAAAGTTCTTCCAAGGATTGTATAAATATTACCTTTGTTAAAATTAAAAGAAACTTTATTTAAATGAAATTGATCATCTGGCTTATATGATAAATTTTCAGCTACTAAATTCATTATTTAATTGCTCCTGATAAATTCCCTTTTGACAAATATCTTTCAACAATAAATGCAACCACTATTAATGGTGCAACAGAAACCAATGCTGAAGCAGATAAGCTCCACCAAGGTGTGATGGATGAATTTAAAGCTACTATTTTAACTGGCAATAACTGTACTTCAGTAAAAGTTAAAATAAATGCAAAGAAAAAATCAATCCAACCAAATATTATACAAAACATTCCTGCAACAATTAAACCTGGGATCGAATTTGGCAAGACTACTTTAAAAAATGCCTGATAAGGATTACATCCATCAATTAATGCTGTTTCATCTATTTCTCTTGGAACTTTATTAAAAAAATCAACCATAATCCAAACTGCTATTGGCATTAACAAAACAATATAAACAACTATTAATCCAATTAGACTGTCTAATAAATTAACTGCACCAAGAAATAAAAAAAAAGGTATAGATAAAACGATTGGAGGCATGATTCTTTGGGAAATAAAGAAAAAGGTGATATCATTATTTTTTACAAAACCAGCTTTAAAAGTAAATCTAGAAAGAGCATAAGCGGACAATGTTCCAAGCACTATACTAATTAGACTTGCGGTACATGTTACAAATAAACTATTAAAATAAGGTTCAACAATATCTACACCTCCTTGAGCTGGAGATTTAATTAAAACCTTCCAACCTTCTAACTTGGGTTCAAAATCCACCCAAGGAATATAGGTGGCACCCCCATTTACAGAATTAAAATCTTTAAAAGAAGTTGTAAGAGCCCAAAGAAAAGGTGCTACTACAAAAACTGTCCAAATTGTAATAAAAGAATACTTTAAAAATTTATATAGTTTTTCCATATCTAATCTTTTAATAATAATTTTGTTAGTCCTTTTGCAATAAAAGTTAAACTTATGATCATAATTATTAAGTAGGTGAATGACATTGATGCTGCATATCCCATTTGAAATTCTCTTAATCCCTTAATAAAAATATAAAAACTTGATGTTTCAGTCGAGGTTCCTGGTCCACCCGAAGTTAAAACATAAACAGTATCCATTATTTTTGAAGCTTCTATAAGTCGAATTATAATTGCTCCAATCGATATTGGCGCCATTAACGGAAAAGTTACATAAATAAATTTTCTTACAGGACTAGCACCATCAATGGCTGCTGCCAAAAATGGTTCTTTTGGAAGAGATAAAAGCCCTGCCAATAACAATAAAAACATGAATGGTGTCCATTGCCATACTTCAACAATAATAACTGTAATCTTAGCTAATGTAGGGTCCGTAAGCCACTTAGGTGCCATACCAAAATTTGATAAAATATCATTAACTGGACCTAAAGACTCATGAAAAAAAGTTCTCCAAATTACTGTCATAATCACAGGTGTGGTCATCATTGGAATTAAAAACAATACTCTAAAAAATCTTTGAAACTTAATATCTTTCCAAACCATGTGTGCAAGAGCAAACCCAATTACATACTGAAGAATCACAGTAGTGACAGATAAAAAACTTAATCTAAAAAAAGATTGCCAGAATCTTGGGTCATCTGTAAATAATCTAACATAGTTTTCAAGGCCTATAAAATTTAAACCATTATAACTATTCCACCCTGATAAGCTCAAACGAACTACAAAAATTATTGGGAATATCAAAATTCCTATAAGAACAAATAATCCTGGAAATAAAAAAACATACTTGTGTTTAAAATTCATGCTATTGAAATTTTGTTATATCAAATGTGGCCACTAAAAATGTGGCCACATAAAATAATTAAGTTATCTTTATAACTTGTTGTCTTCCATTTTAACACCAACAGCGTAGTCATCTTGAACGTTTTTCTTACCTACTCTGTTAACGATCGCTTCCCACTCTTTAGCAACCTCATCTAAAGCTTCTTGTGGAGACAATTGTCCCGCAAGTGCTTTTGAAGTTCCTGTAGCAACTGCGCTAGTGAACTCAAATACACCTCTAACTCTTAAAGGGAAAACTCTATTTTTACTTTTTTCCATATCTTTAAGTGTTTTAGTGTAACTGTTAGCTATGTCCGCATCCCAACCCATAGTACTTATATAAAGTTGTGGATCAAAATCAGAGTTTTTAAATGGATTAACTCCAAAATTACCAATTGCTAAGTCAGCTTGGTGATTTGCTCCGTTAGAAAAGAAACATAGATAATCAAATGCCATCTCTTGTACTTTACTTTTCTTCGCAACACCTACAGCCCAACCCCAAACAATGTAAGGAGCTTGGTTATATTTGTTTTCCCATTTACCAGATACTCTATTCCAAACTTTATCTGAACCTGGAAGGGGAGCTGCACCTACTTTATTTTTAATAGGACTGTCGTCTTGCATTGCTGCAATAAAAGCATCATCCCATGAAAAACTAAATAGAGTTTGGCCACCACCAAATGATCCAATTTCATCACCTAGTCCAAAGTTAATTCCTCCTGGAGGAACATACTTAGTAGCTTCTACCCAATCAGTTAAAGCTTCAACAAACCCTGGGTTATTAATGTTTGGTTTCATGGTTTCTAAATCAAAAAAGAAACCGCCTGGAGTACTTGGATTTTTAGCATACGCTACTGATCTACTGAAAAAAGCTGCGAACATTAAATCGTCTTTTTTCATAACTTCAGCTGAACCGTATTCTTTTTCTCCATCTCCATCCCAGTCCCAACCGTTAAAGTATTTGGCCATTTCGCCATATTCTTTCCAAGTTGTAGGAACTTTTAACTCTTTACCAGTATCTGCTTTATATTTTTTTTGCATCTCAGGATTATCTATTACGTCTTTTCTGTATTTTAGATAATGTCTGTCACCATCAACTGGATATTGATACATAGTTCCGTCCCAAGAAGAAACACCCACGTGAGATTTGGTTACATCTTTCATCTCTGTAGAGTTCATATACTTTTTAGGAACTGGCGCTAGATATTGTCTCCAGTCATTAATAAAGTTAGAAAAGCCAAATACGATATCATATGGGGCTTGGCCAGCTTTAAAAGGAACCATAGCTTTTGCATACAAATCACCTGCTGGTGTATGTGTTACGTCAACTTTTGCTCCTGTTAATTTAGCAAACTGTTCAGCATGAAGAGCTGTTGGCTGTCCAATCACTGGTACAGCATGCGTGTTTATTTTTAGAGTTTTTCCTTTGTAATTTTTCTTAGAAATTTTTTCATAAGAACAATCACCAGCAATATCTCCTGTTGCTTTGATATGTGGAAATTGATCACTCCACTTATCTGCATATGCCACTGGGCTAAACATCAAAACACCTGATATAATAGCACTAAGGCAAGTTTTAGTTATTTTCATTTTTACCTCTCTCTTATTTGTTATTATGGAACTAAAACAGCTCGTCCCTTAACTTTACCTTCGTTAAGATCATGAAGCGCTTTATTAGCATCGCCTAATTTATATTCTTGCATAGAAAGTGTTACTAACCCTTTGTTAGCTAACTCCATCAGCTCATATAATTCAGACCACGTTCCTACTAAATTTCCAACTATTGTTTTTTCTGAAATAATTACATCAACAGCCAAAACTCTGATTTCTTCACCATAACCAACGATATAATAATATCCACTACCTGCTGTCATATTAATACCCATTGAAGTTGATCCTTTTTCACCAACGAAATCAATTACAGCCTCACCACCTTTACCCTTGGTAAGCTCTAAAACTCTTTCAGTTTCATTGCCATCAATTAAAACTCCTTCATCACCACCAAGTGACATTGCATGTTTTAATGCTTCAGCCGATTTTTCAACAATAATAATGTTTGCAGCACACATCGCCCTTAAACACTGAATTGCTATATGACCAAGGCCACCAGCTCCAATAATTACACAAGTCTGCCCAGGTAATAAATGTCTAGTTGCTTTTTTAACAACCCTATAAGCAGTTAACCCTGCATCAGAAAATGGTGCTACATCTTTTGGTGCTAATATAGTTGGTAGTTTAATTAGGTTACGAACACTTGTTTTAAGCAATTCTGCATAACCACCTTCTTTTATATTCAAACCTGGGAATGCTCCTTCTTCTGCATGTTGATCTAAACCTCTTCGACAGCTTAAACAAGTTCCATCTGTTCCTGAAATAATTGGATGTAAAATTACTGGGTCACCTTTTTTAAAACCTACAACATCTTTTCCTACTTCTTCAACCCAGCCTGCATTTTCATGGCCCATAACCATAGGCAACAAATCTCCTTTAGGGTCTTGAATATGTTCCCAAACACCTTCGATAATATGTAGATCGGTCCTACAAACTCCTGCAGCTCCTATTTTTATAATTACATCTGAAGATTTTTCCAATTTTGGTTCTGGCATTTCTTGCTCTGTCACCCATACTTTTTCTTTCATTTCTGGATCGTACTTATGTAAAACTTGTGCCTTCATAATTTTTCTCTCCTAATCTATTTCACAAAGCCTATTCAACACTGAGGTAAAGTGACAGTCAATGTGACTCAAATATGTTCAATAAATGTACAAATACAACCTATGGTTAGTTGTTTTGAGGCTTAAAGAGACTTAAATTAAAACATGAATAATTTAAATTCAGCTAACAAAGAATTCAAAAAAATTTTAAAAAAAAGAAATATGCTCTCAGATACAATGGGAGATGATATCTCCGAGAGTTGGATAAGATGTATTTCTACAGGCCTTAATCCATTCAAAGATCCTAAACAAAGCCTTATATCTTCAATTGAACTTAAGCAAATTAAAGAAAAAAATGAAGCGCTTAGAAAAATTGTTATTCCAGAAATAGAACTGCTATATTCTCAAATTGCTGGAACAAATTTTATGGTAGCCTATTCAGATGAAAATGGATTAGTGCTCGATACTATCTACGATAAAACTTGCTTACAAGGTGATGTTGGTAAATCAGTAATACCTGGCTCTATTTGGGCAGAAAAAGTTTGTGGTACCAATGGTCTTGGATTATCAGTTGAACTTAAGAAACCTACAATAGTATCTGGTAAAGAACATTTTTTTATTGCTCATGAAAAAATATCTTGTTTTGCAAGCCCCATAATTAATTATGATGGCAAAACAATAGGTATTATTGATGCTTCCACAGATTCAAAGTCAAGAGAACAACACACTTTAGCACTAGTAAAATTAGCAACTAGGAGTATAGAAACAAAATTATTTATTAAAAAATTTTCTAATGAATTAATTTTATCTTTTCATCCAAGATCAGAATATCTTTCAACTACAAGTGTTGGCTTACTAGCTATCAATGGTGATGGAGTTGTGGTTGGAGCAAACACCAGTGCTAAGATTATGCTTCATGGATTAGTTGATTTAAAAAATGAAAACTTTAATAATATTTTTACAAATTCATTTTCATCTATAGCATCTGATTTACTTAATAATAAAATATTAAAAATAACTGATCACCTAGGATCATCAGTTTTTGTAGTTAAGAGTCAAAACTTTGGAGAAAGTAAAATTAAAGAGACGCATACATCAAACAAAACATATGCATGTAAATCTTGTAAAGATACAAAAATTAAAAGAGAGAAATGTGTATTAATAAGATCTACTTTTTTAGAAACCAATAATATCTCTGTAGCTTCTAGAAAGCTTGGAGTTTCCAGAACAACAATCTATAAACATATAAATTAAAAATTTATTCTATTGGGTAATCCCAAGCATCTCCACCGATTACTTTTGAAATAGCAGAGAAATCTTTGTCATCGTTACCATCTTTACAAAATTTTTCATATATTTCTAATGCCATTTTACCAAGAGGCGTATCTGCACTAACACTTTTTGCACATTCATAAGCAAGTTTAAGATCTTTATTCATCATACCTGCGGAAAATCCTGGTCGATAATTATTATTAGAAGGTGTGCCCTCAATTAAATCTGGTAGAGGTGGATAAACAGAAATTGGCCAACTATTCCCTGATGCATTTTTCATAATTTCATGAACTTTTTTAATATCTATATTTAATCTCTTAGCTAACATTAATGACTCTGAAGCTGCAATCATTGTAATTCCTAATGACATGTTATTACAAATCTTTGCTCCATTTCCACTTCCTAATTCTCCTGCATGAAAAATATTCTTTCCCATAATTTTTAAAAGAGGTAATGCAAGATCAAATGCTTCTTTAGTTCCACCTACCATTATATTTAAAGTTGCTTTTTGTGCGCCCATAACACCTCCGCTCACTGGGGCATCAATCATTTTAATTCCATTTTCAGTTGCTTTTTTTCCAATCTCTTTCGAAGTTTGAATATCAATTGTTGAACAATCTATTAATAGACAATCTTTTGATACTTTGTTGATAATTCCATTTTCTCCTAAAAAAACTTCTTTAGAATGTTTTCCCTCAGGAAGCATAGTTATTACGGTTGTTACATCTGTCGTAACTAAGTCGCTTAAATTATCAACAACATCTAAATTTTTTTTTTGAGCAATTTCAATTGTATTTTTAGAAACATCAAAAACTCTAATCTTTTTTCCAGATTTCATTAAATTTTCAGCCATAGGCAAACCCATGTTTCCAACACCAATAAATGCTATTAATTCAGACATACTATTTCTTTTCGCTTAGTTTACTTTATTTTTACAATTGCCTGTATTAAAAAACTCATCAATATTATCAATTGCAAGATTAGCCATTGCAGTTCTTGTATCTTTAGTTGCGCTTCCAAGATGAGGTAAAATAAAAGCAGTTTTAATTTTTAAGTAACCTGGATTTAAATTTGGTTCACCTTTATAAACATCTAAACCGGCTGCATAAATTTTTCTTCTATTTAGTGCATCAATTAAAGCTTCATCGTCAACTATATCTCCTCGAGCAACATTTGTGATTACCGCTCCCTTTGGAAAATATTCAACTGTTTCTTTATTAATTAAATTCATTGTTTCTTTTGTTGCTGGACAACAAATTGATAAAACATCTGACACTGAAAACAAACTTTTAAGACTATCATGATAAATAGCTCCTTGTTCTTTATCATCACTTAATTTTGAGCGATTGTGATAATGAATAATCATTCCAAGTGATTTTGCAATTTTTGCAATTTTTTGTCCAATTCTTCCCATACCCAAGACACCTAATCTAGAACCAGTCAATTGCTTTCCAATTAAATAATCTGCTGACCATTTCCAATTACTCTCTTTTGCAGCTTCAATTCCTTCAGCTGCTCTTCTACAGGCACCCAAAATTAAAAGAATTCCAATTTCAGCTGTAGCATCTGATAAAACTTCAGGAGTATTAGTTACTGCTATACCCTTTTTTTTTGCTGCATCTAAATCAATATTTCCAAATCCAACTGCAAAATTTGATATAACTTTTACAGTCTCGGGTAATTTATTAATTGTTTCTTCATCCATTTTATCAGTTAAAGAAGTTAAAACTGCGTCGCACCCTTGACTTAATTCAATTAATTTTGATTGAGAATAAAGTTCATCATTAGTATTTAATTTAGCCTCAAAAATTTTAATTGCTTTATCTTCACAGTCTTTAAGCAACTTCCTTGTAACTAATATTTTTTTCATATGATGTTTTTTTGGCTAATTTAAATCAAAAATCTTTCCTGGATTCATGATATTATTTTCATCTAAACTTCTTTTAATTGCTTTCATTACAGGAATATTATCTAGATGCTCTCTTAGGAGATAATGTTTCTTTTGTAGACCAATTCCATGCTCTCCTGTTATAGTACCTTCTAGCTCAAGTGCTTTGTTAATTAAATTATCACTGTACAGTCTAATTCTTTTTTGTTTTTCTTTATCTTCAGGGTCATACAAAATAATTGAATGAAAATTTCCATCTCCTACATGGCCAACCATCGGAGCTGTTAAATCAAGTTTTTTCACTTCATTTTCTGCCCATGAAATACATTCAACTAATCTTGATATAGGTACACACACATCTGTAGAATATACTTTCATGTTATTTCCTAATGCTTTAACAGAATAATAAACATCATGTCTTGCTTTCCATAATTTTTTTTGTTGCTCAGGTGAAGATGCCCATTGAAAGTCACTTCCATTATTATTTTTAGATAATTCTTCTACAATACTTATTGCTTCATTATTTGTCATTTCACTTCCATGAAATTCAAAAAAAAGAGTTGGTGAAGCTTTAATATTATCTAATTTAGAATATTTAATACTTATCTCCATTTGATCTTTGTTCAGCATCTCAATTCTTGCTATGGGAACTCCATACTGAATTACTTCTTGTGCTGTTTTAACTGCTGAGTCTAAATCTGGAAAATAACAAACTGCACTCATGATACTTTCTGGAATTGGTGACAACCTAACTTGTACTTCTGTAATTATACCAAGTGTACCTTCCGAGCCTATAAATAGATTAGTTAAATTATATCCAGCTGAAGTTTTTTTAGTTCTTGCACCAGTTTTAATAATATCTCCATTTGGCATAACTACTGTTAGACCTGAAATCACAGTTCTCATAGTTCCATATTTAACTGCCATTGTTCCAGAAGCTGATGTTGATGCCATCCCTCCAAGAGCAGCGTCTGCTCCAGGGTCAATTGGAAAAAAAACTCCATCTTCTCTTAAATATTCGTTTAATTGTTTTCTTGTAACATTTGCCTGAACTCTACAATCAAAGTCTTCTGCATTAACTGACAAAACTTTATTCATTTTCTCTAGCGAGATTGTTATACCATTTGAATTACCAACTGCATTTCCTTCTAAAGAAGTTCCAGTCCCAAATGGAACAACAGGTATTTTGTGATCATTACACAATTTTAAAATTTTAGAAACCTCTTCATTAGTTTCAGGAAAAACTACTGCTTTTGATAAGACTGGATCATAAGTATCCTCACCTCTTGCATAATTAGCTCTTGTTGACTCTGAAGTTGAAAATCTTCCATTAAAAATTTTTTTTAGTTCTGTTTGAACATGTTTATTCATATAAAAGAATACTAATAAAAAAATTGGGTAAAGAACAGCCTATTTAGTAAGCATTTTCTTTATATTTTCTAAAGCTTGAGAAATATTATCTTGCGAAGCAGCAAAACTAAATCTTACATAATCTTGGCAAGTTTTTCCAAAAGCGGTACCTGGCACTATTGCAACTCCGGCTTCATGCATAGCTTTTTTTGCAAATTCACTACCATTCATTCCTGTGCCAATAACTTTTGGAAAAGCATAAAAGGCTCCCCCTGGCAAACTACACTCAACTCCTGGAAGATCATTCAATCCTTTGTGAATTAAGTCTCTTCTTTGACTAAATTTTACCATCATTTGGTCAATTGAGTCGTCTGGTCCATCCAAAGCAGCAATTCCAGCAAATTGAGCTGCTGCATTAACACATGAAACGCTATTGATTAAAAGTTTATTTACGTGAGGTACTAGTTCTTTAGGCCAGAAACTCCATCCTAATCTCCATCCAGTCATAGAGTATGCTTTACTCCACCCCTCTAAAACAATTAATCTTTCTCTTAATTCTGGATAATTAAAAAATGAAGGCATTTCTTTATTATCAAAAATTTGTCTACTATAAATCTCATCACTTAAAATTGTAACATGTGGATATTTTTTTAAACCCTCTGCTAAAACATCAATGTCAGCTTTTTCTACAAAACTTCCTGTAGGATTATTTGGGTTAATTAAAACTAACAATCTAGTTTTATCTGTAATTAAAGATAAAATTTTTTCAGGATTAAATTTTAAATCTTTATCTTCCGTAAGATCATACGGAACAGATGTTGATCCTGTATAATTAATCATAGACTCATAAATTGGAAAAGCTGGTGTTGGATGAATTATTTCTGCCCCAGGCTCACCAAAGCACTGTATAGCATAACTCATTGTTGGTTTTCCACCTGGCATGATTAAAATTCTCTCAAAGTCTACGTCAACACTGTAACGTTTTTTAATCCATCTTGATACAGCTTGTCTACATTCTGGAATACCATTGGACATAACATATCCATGGTGTCCATCGTCTAATGCCTTTTTTGCAGCCTCAACTACGTGTTTTGGGGTTTTAAAATCTGGTTGACCTAAACCTAGATGTATCATTGGGTTTCCTTTTGCCTCTAATGCTTTAGCTTCAGCTAACACACTAAATGCAGACTCTGTTCCTAAATTTTCTAAATTTTTTGCTAATTTCATATACACAGACCTATATTATTTTTTATAAATTATTTTTGAATTATCTAATTCTTTAATACTTTTGCAACCCATTAGTATCATGTTGCGTCGAATTTCAGCATGCATGTTTTGCAATACACGTTCTACACCTTCTTGACCTCCAGCTCCGAGTGAAAATAAAAACATTTTTCCAAAACTGCAGGCTTTAGCCCCTGCTGCGAGCGCTTTAAGGACATGAGTACCTCTTCTAACTCCACCATCTAATATAATTTCTAATTTATCTCCAACTGCGTCTGATATTGCTTTTACTTGATCAAATGGAGATCTTGATCCATCGAGTTGTCTTCCTCCATGATTTGAAATCATGATAGCTGTGCAACCAATATCTATTGCTCTTTTTGCATCGTCTACAGACATCACACCTTTTAATGCAAAAGGTCCATTCCATCTCTTGATACAATATTCAGCATCCTTCCAATTCATTGCTGGATCGTATTGTTCGTTAATATAGTCAATAACTGATTTAGCAATATTTGTGCCTTTATCTGTTTTGTTTTTTATATTTGCAAGTTCAAATTTTTTATTCGTTAAATACTTGAAAACCCACTCAGGACGCATTGCAAAACTTAATAAGCTTTCAAGAGTTAACTTTGGTGGGGTTGTAAACCCAGTTCTATGATCTCTTTCTCTGTTGCCCGCAACCAAAGTGTCTACTGTTAAACACAACCCATCAAAATTTGCTACTCTACATCTATCAATTAAATCATCGGTAATAGACTGATCTTTATGAACATATAATTGAAAAAGTTTTGGACCACTTGAAATATCTGCAATTTCTTCAATTGAAAATGAAGCCATAGTTGACATGCTATACATAGTTCCATATTTTTCTGCTGCTCTTGCTGATGCCTTATCTCCTTCTGGTGTATATAAACTTTGCATTGCTGTGGGTGATAGAAAAAGTGGCATATCAATTTTTCTACCAAAAATAGTCGTAGATAAATCTGGCTCACCAACACTTGCTAAAATATTTGGAACTAGGTCACAATCATTAAATGCATTAGTATTTCTATTTAAAGTAACCTCATCATCTGATCCACCATCTATGTAATGAAAGATTGGTGCAGGTAATTTTTTTTTGGCTAATTTTCTAAAATCATTAAAATTATAACAATCTTTCAAGTTCATAATTATCTAAACCTTAGGTTATTTCTGTTTAAATCACTTATTTTAGTACACCCCATTAATTTCATATCTCTAACTAATTCAGACTTATACTTTTCTATAGCTCTTTCAACACCTGCTTGCCCACCTGCAGCTAGAGCATAAAGATATAATCTTCCTCCAGAACATGCTTTTGCACCTAAAGATAGCGCTTTAAGCATGTGAGTTCCTCTATGAATTCCACCTTCACAAATAACATCAAGTTTATCTCCAACAGCATCAACAATTTCAGCTAACTGATCAAAAGGTGATCTTGAACCATCAAGTTGCCTCCCACCATGATTAGAGACCATTATACCAGTACATCCAATATCAACTGCACGCTTAGCATCATCAACACTCATCACTCCCTTAAGTGCAAAATGACCACCCCATTGAGAACAAAGTTTTTCAGCATCATTCCAATTCATAGATTGATCTAACATTGTAGAAAAATAATTTCCTATCGAAGTATTGGTGTCTGTTCCTTCTTAAACGATTTTTTGGCTGTACCAGATATTGTTAATTTTGTTTTCTTTTCCATAGCTCATCACTCAATCTTTGTAGACAATATTTCTTGCAGACATAATCAACTCATCTGCTTCTTCTTTTGATAAAGCAAAATCTTCAAGGTAACCATGAATTTTTACTCTTTCACCTTTGACGATATCAAATCCACCTGTTAATTCATCTGATGCCAGATCAGCAAAATCCTCTAATGTAAGAATTTTTTGTTCACCCAAAGTCATTAACATTCCGGGAGTTAGTCCTTTTAAATTTATTAAAGTATCTTGAAGACCTAATTCTTTAATTCTCTCAGAAATGTCTTCTTGGTTTTTTTGATGAAATTCTTTTGCTCTTTCTATTAGAGCTTTTGAGGTATCTTCTTCGATACCTTCAATTTTCATTAAGCTTTCTGCATCAGTATCTTTTATATCATCTATTGACGAAAAACCTTCAGCAACAAGTAATTGACCCAATGTTTCATCTAACTCTAAGTTTTTTACAAAGTTTTCAGTTTTTTCTTTGAATTCAGATTGTCTTCTTTCTGAGTCTTCTGCATCTGTCATTATATTAATTTCATAATTCAATAACTTAGTTGCAAGTCTTACGTTCTGACCTCTTCTTCCAATAGCTTTACTTAAATTTTCTTCAGTTAAAATTACGTCTAATTTTTTTCTTTCTGAATCTACATTAACTCTTTGAACTTCTGCTGGTGACAAAGCATTCGAAACTAAAATCGCTGGATCCTCTGACCAATTTACAATGTCAATTTTTTCACCTTGTAATTCATTTACAACAGCTTGAACTCTAGAACCTCTCATCCCTACACAAGCGCCCACTGGATCAAGAGATGTATCAACTGCTTTAACACAAATTTTTGCTCTACTACCTGGATCTCTTGATGATGATTTAATTTCAATTAACCCATCATAGATTTCTGGAACCTCTTGTACGAAAAGCTTTTCCATAAATTTTGGGTGGGCTCTTGATAAGAAAATCTGTTGACCTCTTGGCTCTCTTCTTACATCATAACAGTAAGCTTTAATCCTATCTCCAGCTTTAATATTTTCTCTTGGTATCATTTCATTTTTCTGAATAATTGCTTCAGTACGTCCAAGATCAGCAATCACATTTCCAAATTCTAATCTTTTAACAATACCACTTAAAATTGTATCTTTTTTATCAATAAAGTCATTGTATTGTCTTTCTCTTTCAGCTTCTCTAACGTTAAAATTAATTACTTGTTTAGCTGTTTGAGCTGCAATTCTTCCAAAATCAAATGAAGGTAATGGTTGCAATACCTCATCTCCAACTGTTTTATCTTTGTTAGTTTCATTTAGATTAATGGCGTCTTCAAGTTTAATTTCCGTGTTAGAATTTTCAGGATTTTCAGCTACAATCAATTTTCTAAAAATTTCAATATCACCATTTTCTCTATCAATTAAAACTTTTATTTCATTTTCCTGACCAAATTTAGACTTAGCCGCTTTTGCAATTCCTGTTTCCATGGAACTAATGATTAATTCTTTATCAATAGATTTTTCCAAAGCTACTGCTTCAGCAATTCTTAACAATTCTAATTTATCTGCTCTTTTATTTAACATGTTTTTGTTTACTCCAAAAAAAAATGGGCTAATGCCCATTTTGTGAATTCAATAATGTAAGGGCAATATAGTAAAGTTTTTTTTTAATTCAACAGAAACTATTTAGAAAAATAGCTTTTTTTGTCAGTTTTTTCCCAAGAAAATGAACCATTATCATCTGGTGTTCTTCCAAAATGCCCATAAGCTGCTGTTTTCTCGTATATCGGTCTATTTAAATTTAGCATTTCCCTAATTCCTCGAGGACTTAAGTCAAAATTTTCATTTATCTTTTCCACAACAAAATTTTTTTTATCTAAATCATTATCAAATAAATCAACATAAATTGATAATGGTTTAGAAACACCAATTGCATAAGCTAATTGAATTAAACACTTGTCCACAATTTTAGAAGCAACAACATTTTTTGCAATATATCTTGCTGCATAAGCTGCAGATCTATCAACTTTCGTAGGATCTTTTCCAGAAAAAGCTCCACCACCATGAGGTGCAGCACCTCCATACGTATCTACAATAATCTTTCTTCCTGTTAATCCACAGTCTCCATCTGGACCACCAATAACAAAATTACCTGTTGGATTAACATAAAACTCTTCTTCATTAAAACCTTCAAGAAATTTTGATGGAATGGATTGTAACATATAAGGTCTCAATAAATTTCTAACTTGTGATTGATTAACATCTGCAGAGTGCTGAGAAGATATTACTACAGATTTTACTTTGGTAGGCTTTCCATCTACATATTCAAAAGTAACTTGGCTCTTACTATCTGGTTCTATATTTTTTAACTTTCCTGACTTCCTGTCTTCTGCCATTAATCTTAAAATTTTATGAGAGTAATGAATAGGTGCTGGCATTAAAACATCAGTTTCATTACAAGCAAATCCAAACATAATACCTTGATCTCCAGCTCCTTCATCTTTATTTCCAGACGAGTCCACACCCATTGCAATATCAGTAGATTGGGAATGAAGATGACTTTCTATTTTTGTTGCTTCTTTCCAGGTAAAACCTTCTTGATCATATCCAATATCTTTTATGCAATTTCTAACTTTTTCAATTAATTCATCTTTTTTTATCTCAGGGCCTCTAACTTCTCCTGCTAAAACTACTTTATTTGTTGTTGTAAGTGTTTCACATGCAACTCTTGAGAATGGATCTTCAGACAGATAGCTGTCGACTACCATATCAGAAATTCTATCTGAAACTTTATCCGGATGACCTTCAGATACTGACTCACTTGTAAAAAGAAAATTTTTTAAGTTACTCATTTTTAAATTTATTAAATGAAAATACCATAAAAATATACAGTAAAATTAATGTTATAAAGATTTTATTTCCATATTTAGAAAATAACGTTGGTTTTATTTTTTTTGCTTTTTTAAAATCAATATAACCTGACTCACCAAATTCAACTTTTTGTTCAACAATACCTAGAGGATTAACAATAGCTGCAATACCATTGTTTGCTGAACGCAACAAATATTTGCCGCTTTCAACCGCTCTAAAAATGCTATGAGCAAAGTGTTGTTTGGGTCCTATTGAAGTGCCAAACCAACCATCTTCAGAAATATTAACTATTAAATCAAAACTTTGGTTTTTAAATATTTTACCTGAATAAATTATTTCATAACAAATCAATGGTAATATATTTAAAGAAAAATCATTTCTTTTTATCTCTATAATTTTTCTATTATCACCATTAGAAAATGATTGATAATTATTAGTAATTATACTTAAACCAAATTTATTTAAAAAATTTTCAAAAGGTAAAAATTCACCAAAAGGAACTAGATTTATCTTGTTATAAAAATTTAATATATCTAAATTGTGATCATAAATTGATAGGGAATTGAAATAATTAATTTTTTCTTTGTTTTTTTTTTGACTATTAATTCCAATAAATAATAAATGATTTTTGCTAAAAACATCTTGAAATAACCATTTAAATTCAATTAACTCTTCTTGAGAAACATCAGGTAGAATTCCTTCAGGCCAAACAAATATAGTTTTATCATTCTTATTGGGCTGACTTATATCGATCAATTCATTTATCACTGAGACTGGATCAATATTTGAGTAAAATCTATCAAGACTAATATTCGAGCCTATGGCTCTTACTTTATAATCATAATTTATAACATCTGATGAGTTAAATGTTTTTTTATAAAATGATCCATATAGATAAAATAGAAAAGGCAAAATTAGAAATACAAAACATACTGCTATATCTTTTTTTGTTTCTCTTAATATAAAAATTGCAGGACTAGCAAACAATGAGATACAAAATAAATTAAATCCGTAGGTTCCTATTAATGAGGTAATACTTAATATTTCTAAATGATTAACAAAACTATAAGCTATTAAATTCCAAGGAAAACCAGTAAGAATTGAACCTCTTATAAACTCAAAAATTCCAAAAAATAATGAAAAAACTAAAAAAGAACTTACTATTTTTTTAGGATTTGAAATTATAAAACAAAAAGTAGTTAATCCATAAAAAATTCCAAGAAATGAAGGTATTAAAATAATAGTTATGGGAATTAAAAATTTAAAATTTTGATCAAATGTTAAAGATATAGATATCCAATACAAGCTTGATAAAAAATAACCAAATCCAAATAACCACCCATAAAAAAAGAAATATTTTTTACTTTGAGTAATTTTAGATTTTTTAAATAAGAATATAAAAAATGCACTAAACGTAAAAAAATTTATTATTAAATAATTGTAGGGAGGCAAACTTAAAGATGAGAAAGCACCTAAAATAATTAAAAAAACTATCTCAATGTATTTTTTTTTTATCAACCTAGTTAATCTTTGAAATTATGGATTTATATATTTTTTCTTCCTCACTAACCATTCTTCTATGATCTCTATCTTTCATATGATCAAAACCTAACAAGTGAAGAAATCCATGAATAAAAGTTTTAACTACTTTTTTTTTAAAGTTTTGAATATTTTGTGATTTAGGTTTATTCATAAAATTATAACTAATTATAACATCTCCAATATAAGTACTTTTGGATATTGATGTTTTTTTTGTTAAAGGAAATGAAAGAATATCTGTAGATTTATTTTTATTCCTAAAATTCTTATTTAATTTTTTAATACATTTATTATTAGAGAGAAGTAAGGTAAGGGTTATTTTCTTATTAGGAAATCGGTATTTTCTTGGAAAAAAACTACAAATTTCTTTGAAAAAAAGCTCTTTTTTTCTAAGTTTTTTTGACCAAGCTTTCTCTTCTGAGAAAACTTCAATACTAATCATTTTTTGAGTAGGCTTTAACTATTTTGGAAACGAGTGGATGTCTAACTACATCTGAATGATCAAAATCAACAACTGATATTTCATTTAAATGACCTAGTAATTCTTTTGATCTTACTAACCCTGACATATTTTTATTTGGTAAATCAATTTGAGTTGGATCTCCATTAACAACTATTTTGGAATTTTCTCCTATTCTAGTTAAAAACATCTTGATTTGTGTATCTGTTGCATTTTGTGACTCATCTAAGATTGCAAATGAATTTTTTAAGGTTCTTCCCCTCATAAAAGCAAGTGGGGCTATTTCAATATCACCTATTTCGATCATTTTTTGAATTTTTTCAAAATCAAAAAGATCATACAAAGAATCGTATAAAGGTCTTAAATAAGGGTCTACTTTTTCTTTCATGTCACCAGGCAAAAATCCTAACCTTTCTCCTGCTTCAACAGCTGGTCTAGATAAAATTATTCTTTCAATTTTTTTTTCTAACAGCATCGTAAGTCCTACAGCTACAGCCAAAAATGTTTTACCAGTTCCTGCAGGTCCTGCTGAAATTATTATGTCGCTTTGTCTTAAGGCTCTTACATAATCTTTTTGTTTTTCTGATCTTGGGATAATTGATTTTTTTGGTGTCCTAATTATATCCGCTACATTATTATTTCTAACTTTTTCATTAATCATAAAATTATCTACTGAAGAAACTATGTCCTTATTTTCAATGCTACCATTGTTAATAAATTGATTAGCTAGAAATTTTATAGCATTTTTAACTATTTGATTTTTTTCAGGATTAGACTTAATTAAAATAGAGTTACCTCTAGAATATAAACTTGTTTTAGTAATTTTTTCTAATTCTTTTAAATTTTTATTAAACTCGCCTACCACACCAATCAAGAGTTCATTATCATGAAAAATAACACTTAGAGAATTGTTATCAGAGTAAACAAACTTTAATGATGTATCACTATTTTTTTTTGTTAAACTGCTCAATTTCTATGCTACCTTTTGATTAGAGCCAAAATCTCTTTCACCGAATAAAGTACTTCGATTACTTTTATTTATTTTCACGGGCACAATTTTTCCAATATCATCTTTTTTACCATTAAAAATAACTGATGTCATATATTCAGATCTACCAAAAGCTTGGGTTTTATCATCTGTTAAATTTTCAACTAAAACGTTAATTGTTTTATTATCCAGTGATTTATTCATATGCATCTGATTATCATATAACTGGTTTTGAATTTTTTCTAATCTTTCCATAGAAATTTTTTTATCAATTAACTTTAAATCTGCAGCAACTGTGCCTGGTCTTGGACTAAAAATAAAAGAATAGGAATTTATAAATTTAATCTTTTGAATAAGTTCAAAAGTTGCATTAAAATCCTCATTTTCCTCTCCTGGGTAACCTATTATAAAATCACTAGAAAATTGTATATTAGAGTTAATTTCTTTTAAGCGATCGTGTATTTTGTAATACTTTTTAATACTATGTTTTCTATTCATCAGATCTAAAACTTTATCAGACCCACTTTGAACTGGTAAATGAACCAGAGGCATAAGTTTTTTTGAATATTTATAAACTTCAATTAAATCATCTGACATATCCTTGGGATGAGATGTTGTGTATCTAATCCTTTTAATGCCTGAGAATTTTTCAATCTCTAATATTAGATCTGACAATCTATACTTTTCATTATTATAAGCATTTACATTTTGCCCAAGTAAAATAATTTCCTGTGTGCCTGTGTCTGCCAAATATTTAGCCTCAACTAAGATTTGTTTAAATGGTCTAGAATATTCTGGGCCTCTTGTGTATGGCACTACACAGAAATGACAGAATTTGTCACAACCTTCCTGAATAGTTAAAAAAGAAGAAATTTTTCTAGAATCATTTTTAATTTTATTAAAATATTCAAATTTTGAAATAGCATCAAATTCTGTTTCTTCAGTTTTTTTATTTTTTTCTATGTGATTTAAAATTGTATCATTAATTTTATGATATGCTTGCGGTCCAATAACTAGATCAATGTAAGGTTCTCTTTTAAGCATTTCCTGATTTTCTGCCTGAGCAACACACCCAGCAATAATCACTAATGGCTTTTTTTTTGATCTGAAAATTTTTTTTACTCTTCCAATTTCATGGTAAACTTTTTCTTTAGCTTTATCTCGTATATGACATGTATTTAAAAGATAACAATTAGCATCTTCATAGTTTTCTGTTTTTTCGTAGCCAATTTTTTTTACTGAGTCGTATATTCTATTTGAGTCATACTCATTCATTTGACAGCCAAATGTTTTAATAAAAATTTTTTGTTTCATTGATTGGGATTTTTTTTTATCCCATATAATTCGAGCTTGTGGTCAACTAATTTGTAGCCATATTTTTCTGCTACTTTCTTTTGAAGTTTTTCAATTTCCTCATCTACAAATTCAATAATTTCACCTGACTTAACATCTATTAAATGATCATGGTGTCCTTCATTTAATTCTTCATATCTTGCTTTTCCACCTTTGAATTCATGTTTAGCTAATATTCCAGACTCTTCAAACAGTTTTACAGTTCTATAAACAGTTGCAATGCTTATCTTTGAATCAATTTTAGAAACTCTATTATACAATTCATCTACATCAGGATGATCGGATGATTGGGACATTACTTGTGCAATTACTTTACGTTGATCAGTTAACTTTACACCCTTTGACAAACATTTTTCTTCAATAGTTTCTGACATATTTAATTTTACCTTATATAAATAGGATTAATCAAATTTTTTTTAATTTTATATTTTTTACACAAATCAGGGATATTTTCATAACTCAAATCGTTTTCATCTTTAAAAAAATCAAAATTATAACAGTAATAGTCAATATTTTTCGCTACATTAAAAGCTTTAACAACTGACATTGAATTTCTTATACCAGCAAAGCTTCCTGATCCTTGATTAATATATATTGCATTAATATGTTCAATTTTAATACTTTTTGATGAGAGAAAATCATCAATAATTATAGTTAATTTTTCATAATTTATTTTAGTATTCTGATGAGTAATATTATAAATACTACCACTAGAGATGATCATTAGAAAAATTTTTTCACTAGCAACATCTATAATAAGTTTATTCATTTTTATTCTGTTTATTAACACAAATTCTATTCCAGATGAAAATAATATCAAATATTATTCTGGTGACGAAGGTATTTTATCATTAATGTATCATCGTTTTAATGAAAATAAATACCCCTCTACCAATATTCAAATGGATATTTTTAAAGAGCAGTTGGAAATAGTAAAGAATTCAAGTTATACTTTTTCTAATCCAAAAAATTTTGAAGAAAATTTTACATCACCAAAAACAAACAAAGAAATTCTTATAACAATTGATGATGCTTTTTTATCTTTTTACCTTGAAGCTTGGCCTTATATAAAAAAAAATAAGATTCCTTTTATATTGTTTGTTTCAACAGAGCCTGTTGGAAAAAAAGGATATATGACCTGGGAGCAAATCAAAGAAGTTGAGGCTGAAGAATTTGCAGTAATAGGCCATCACTCACATTCACATGGGTATCTTATTGATAAAGATAGTGATTTTTTTATCTCAGATATAGAAAAAGCAAATGAAATATTTTTAAAAAATTTAGGATACATACCAAATTTATTTTCTTATCCTTTTGGAGAATATTCAAAATTCATGAGAGATTACATTTCTCAACATTTCGATTTTGCTTTTGGCCAACACTCTGGTGTAATTGATTTAAATAAAGATAAATTTGAACTACCTAGATTTCCAATTAATGAAAATTACGGGGAATTAAAAAGATTCCGTTCTATTATTAATTCATTTCCACTTGAATATGAACAATTACTTCCTCTAGAGAAAAAATTATCTATAGAAAATAATCCTCCTAATTTTCAAGTTAAGTTTTTTAATGAACAGCCTTATTTAAAAAATATCAATTGTTATTCGAATGAATTGGATATTTGGGAAAGATCTAATACAACTTTAAACGATAATACGTTAACGATAAATTTTAGAGGCCCATTTGTTCCAAGAAGAGGTAGAATTAATTGCTCGTTAAATGAAAATGGAAAATGGCGATGGTTTGGTGTTCAGTTTCCTATTAAAAAAATTAAATAAGACTATCTAGATCAGAACTTGAAGGTAATAATTTAGCATCATCGAAATCTTTAAGTTTGTTTTGTTTTATTATTTGCTGCAAAACTTCAACATATTGATCTCCTGTTTCCGCGTATTTATTTAGATAATTAGAAAGTTCTAAACTATCTATTGGTTTATTAGAGTCTCTAAATTCTGCCCTAGCTTTTCTTAAATCTTTATAAGTTGGATGTGTGTTTAAATTTCTTTGATAAGCTCTAACAGATGCTTGTAAAATGTTAAATTTCATAACTTTATGATCTGCTCCCTTTTTTGCCTCTTTTGGTTTTAGACCTTCTCCAGACCAAGTCCATTGTCCAAATAAAGCATTACCCTCTTGAGCAAATCTAGAAGTTCCCCAGCCTGTTTCTTTTGCTGCTTGGGCAATTGCAAGAGACACTGGTATTTCATCCATTCTTATTTTTAATGTTAATAAATCTTTAGATTTTATACCGTATTGTTTATATTTTTTTTCGAGCCAATTTAATTCTACAGTTGTGTTATTGCTTTTGTTAATAATATCAAAAAGTGTTCTTCTATCTTTTTTAATAATGTTGTTTTCTTTTATAATTAAAGGCAAAACAATTTGTATAAAAAATTCTTTCCTTTTTTTGCTATTTTCAATCATTTTTAATTCGTTGGGCAATAATGTTAGTGCAACTGGTTTAACTAATTTCTTTTGTCTAACATCATTAAGATTGTAATCGGTTTCTTTAAATAATTTATTTATTGAAGCTGCACTTAAATAAACTGCCTCCGTCTCGCTATTATTTAAGCTATAGATATCAACTAGAACTTCTTCTTCATTTAAAGTTTCATTTTCTTTTTTATTTTTATCTTCTTTATTAAGTGCATAAGCCAAAATCTTTTTAGAATTATTTGTGTACTCTTTTGTATAAAAATTTTTATCGGCAAAATTAATAAATATTGGAACAATATAGAATAAAGAAATTGTTAAAAAACTGCTTAAAAAAATTTTTATTAAATTATTTTTACTTCTTTGTTCAAATAAATCTTGATTATTTTTCATATTTCTAAATTGCAACAACTTCTTTTACTTCAGGTAAATAATGACATAAAAGGTTTTGAACTCCTTGCTTTAATGTCATTGTAGAACTTGGACATCCAGAGCAACTTCCTTGTAATTGAACTTTAACTACCCCATCTTTAAATTCCTTAAATTTAATATCTCCACCATCTCTAGCTACTGCTGGTCTTATTTTTTCATCTAAAATTTTGACTATTTTTTGCTCAAGGTCATCTAGATTTGAATTTTGCTCTTCTAAACTTTCATCTATGACAAATTCTTTTCCCTCAGAATAAAAATCATTAATAAATGAAATTACTATATGTTTTATTTCATCCCATTTTATTATTTCTTTTTTATTGATGGAAATAAAGTCTTCTCCTAAAAAAATTCCCTCTACTCCGTTAATAGATAATAAATTTCTAACAAGTGCATTTTGAGTTTCATCTTTGTTAGTAATCTCATATGGTCCACTATTAGACACTTTTTTTCCAGGTAGAAACTTAAGTGAATTAGGGTTTGGTGTAACTTCTGTTTGAACGAACATGAATTATATATAGTGAATATTCAAAAAATTAAAACTTGTTAATAAATTTTATCTAAAAACCTACTATTTCTTTGATTCTTTGGATCTTTTTTGAGGCTATTATGTTAGCTCTTTCAACTCCTTCTAGAAGAGTATTATCCAAATATGATTTGTCATCTAATAATTTTTTAATCTCTGTTGAAATAGGTTGAATTTTATCAACAAGTACTTCAGATAATTTTTGTTTAAATTCTGAGAAATTTTTACCTGCAAAATTTTCTACACTTTTTTCTAAAGTAGAGTTTGTTAAGCTTGAATATATACCTAAAAGATTTTTTGCTTCTAATCTTTCATCAAGTTCTTTTGGTCTATTAGGCATTGGTAATGGATCTGTTTTTGCTTTTTTAATTTTATTTATAATCAAATCCTTATCATCAGTTAAATTTATTCTACTTAAATCTGACAATTCAGATTTACTCATTTTCTTTGAACCATCTTTAAGGCTCATAATTCTTGAAAATTCTTTTTGAATTAAAGGCTCTGGAACTTGTAAAAAATTTTCAATTTCAAAATCAGTATTAAACTTTTGAGCAATATCTCTACATAACTCTAAATGCTGCTTTTGATCATCTCCAACAGGAACATGGGTTGCATCATAAAGAAGAATGTCTGCCGCCATAAGAACTGGGTAAGAATAAAGACCAACACTTGCTTTTTCTTTATCTTTTCCAGCTTTTTCCTTAAATTGGGTCATTCTATTTAGCCACCCCATTCTAGCAACACAACTCAGTATCCACGCTCCTTCAGCATGAGCCGGTACTTTTGATTGATTAAAAATTATACTTTTTTTGGGATCTATCCCACTAGCAATAAATGTGGCTACTGTTTCTTGAATATTTCTTCTTAACTCCTTAGGATTTTGTTTAACTGTAATGGCATGTAAGTCTACAACACAAAATATACAATCATTTTCAGTATCATTATTTAAATCTACAAAATTTTTTATAGCTCCTAAATAATTTCCTAGATGAAGATTACCTGTAGGCTGAACACCAGAGAATATTTTTTTACTCATGAATTAATACTTTAATTTAATATCGTTCATTTGAAAAGCTTTGATAAAATAACACACAATTAAATAGAACAATAATCCTAATATAACAGACAAAACTAAGTATAAATATTTAATTGATTGATTGAATGATAAATCATTTTGAAAAAAATTTAATAAAAAATTAAAAAATAAACCCATCAGAATTGATGCAAAAATTATTTTAATAAATTTAATAAAAAATATTTGATTGAAATAAAATAATTTCTGTTTTTTTAAAAAAATAAATAATAATATCGAATTAAACCAAGAGGAAATAGAAGTTGCTATCGGAATTATTATAAATCCAATTTCTCTAAAATAATAAATACTAATAAAAATATTAAGCATTACTGAAATCAAAGAAATATAAAATGGAGTTTTGGTGTCATTATTTGCAAAGAAAAAACTTGAGAAAACTTTTATCAAAGCAAAAGCAGGCAGACCTAATGCGAAATAATACAAAGCTAAACTTGAGTTATAAACTGAATTTTCATTAAAAGACCCATATCCAAATAAAGCTGAAACAATTTGTTCTGATCCAATAATTAAAGCGATAGTCGCTGGCAGACTTAAAAAAAAACTTAGTTCAAGAGCTTTGTTTTGTATTAGCAAAATCTTATTCTTTTTTCTGGATTGAATATGTTTTGAAAGTTGTGGAAGTATAACAACTCCAATCGCAATACCAGCTATAGCTAGATTAATTTGATAAATTCTATCAGCATAATATAAATAAGAAACTGCGCTAGCTTGAAATGATGCAATTATTGTTCCAATTAAAATATTTATTTGAGTAACTCCAGAGGCAAAAATACTTGGTAAAAGTTTTTTAAAAAAAAATTTAACTTTATTACTTAATTTTAATTTAAAGCTAAAATTAAGTGAGTAATATTTTGATACATATTTATATAAAAATATTAATTGCAAAAAGCCAGCCAAAGAAACACCATAAGATAAATAATAAACTAACTGATCACCTAAAGATTTTGAAAAAATCAATACTAAAATTAAAACAATATTCAAAATTATTGGGGCTGCAGCTGCAGCTGCAAACTTATTATGTGAATTTAGAATTGCTGAAAAAAATGATGCTAAACAAATAAAAAATAAAAAAGGAAATGTAATCCTTGTTAAATTTATTGCTAATTGCATTTTTTCCAAATTACCAAAAAATCCTGGAGCAATAATCGAGACAAATGCTGGCATAAAAATCTCAATTACAATTGTTAAAAATAATAATCCTAGAAAAAGTAAATTGAAAACATCGTTAGCAAATTTATATGATTGTTTTTTACCCTTAGTTATTTCTGATGAATAGCTTGGAACGAATGCTGCATTAAAAGTCCCTTCGGCGAACAGTCTTCTAAATGTATTTGGAATTCTAAACGCTACAAAGAAAGCATCAGCTAATAATCCTGTTCCAAGAAAAATTGCTATTAAAATGTCTCTTAAGTAACCAAGCAACCTGCTTATTATAGTAAAAAAACCAAATGTGCCTGTTGACTTAACTATGTTCATAAATCATATTAGTCTTAATTTTACCCTAATTGTCAGTTTATTGTAAGCATATTGTAGGAATATATAGATCAAATATTACAAATAATAAAAGTTTTGAAATTAGCGTAAAAATAAAATTGAATTTTAAAAGTTAAACAAAAATGAAAAAAACTAACATTGACCACTATACAGATAAAGAAGCTTTAGATTTTCATAAAGATAAAAAGCCTGGAAAGATTGAGATCATTTCATCAAAAAATATGACTACCAAGAGAGATCTTGCTTTAGCGTATTCTCCAGGTGTTGCAGCGCCTGTAAGAATGATTAGTGAAAATCCAGAGTCTGTATATGATTATACAAGTAAAGGAAATTTAGTAGCTGTTATAAGCAACGGTTCTGCAATATTGGGAATGGGTAACTTAGGAGCCCTTGCATCAAAACCAGTAATGGAAGGTAAGGCAGTACTTTTTAAAAGATTTGCAGATATTGACTCCATTGATCTTGAAATAGATTGTTCTGATGCAGATGAAATTATTAATTCAATTAAAAACTTTGCTCCAAGTTTTGGGGGAATTAATTTAGAAGATATTGCTGCTCCTGATTGCTTTATAATTGAGCAAAAATTAAAAGAAATTTTAAATATTCCTGTCTTTCACGATGATCAACATGGGACAGCTATCATTACAACTGCCGCTTTAATAAATGCATTAGACATAAGTGCTAAATCAATAAAAGAAATTAAAGTAGTTGTTAATGGAGCAGGTGCATCTGCCCAAGCATGTACAGAGTTATTTAAAAATTCAGGTGTACCAAATGAGAATATTATTATGTTGGACAGGAAAGGCGTAATTTATAAAGGAAGGCCTGACGGAATAGATCAATGGAAATCAAGGTTTGCAATCGAAACTGATTTACGGACTCTTGAAGAAGCAATAAGTGGAGCGGATGTTTTTCTTGGTTTGTCAGCTAAGGGTGCTCTTAAAAAAGAATTTGTAAAAAAAATGGCAAAAAATCCTATAATTTTTGCTTGTGCAAATCCTGATCCAGAAATTACTCCTGAAGAGATAAACGAAGTGAGAAATGATGCTATTATTGCAACTGGTAGATCAGATTATCCAAATCAGGTAAATAATTTAATTGGTTTTCCCTATATTTTTCGAGGCGCTCTTGATGTTAGATCAAAGACAATAAATGAAGAAATGAAAGTTGCTGCAGCTCAAGCAATTGCAAAACTTGCAAGGGAAGAAGTTCCAGACGAAGTTGTTGCTGCTATGGGAGGTGAAAGACCACATTATGGTAAAGAATATATTATTCCTTCTACATTTGATCCAAGATTAATCAGTATAATTCCAGCTGCTGTCGCAAAAGCTGCAATGGATAGTGGAGTAGCAAGAAAAAATATTGATGACTTTGAAGTATATAAAGATCAACTAAAACAAAGATTAGATCCAACTGTAACTATTATGCAAGGAATCAATTCTTACATAAAAAAGAACCAAAAAAGAATAGTATTTGCAGATGGTGAGGATGAAAACACACTTAAAGCAGCAATAGCATTTAAAAATTCTAAATTAGGCATTCCAATTCTTGTGGGCAAAGAGGAAAAAATAAAAGAACAAATTAAAAATATTGGTTACAGTGATAATTTTGATATTGAAATAGTTAACTCTAAAGATGAAGAAAAAAGAAATAAATATGTAAAACATTTATTTCAAAAATTACAGAGAGAGCAAGGATTATTAGAAAGAGATTGTGACAGACTTGTTAGAAATGACAGGGTGATATGGGCAACCAGTATGGTTGCGTGTGGTGATGCTGATGGTGCTGTCACAGGAAACACTAGACGATTTGGCTCGTCTTTAGATAAAATAAAGCAAGTAGTTAATGTTAGAGATGGTGAGATCATGTTTGGACTAAATATGGTTGTTTACAAGGGTAAAACTATATTTGTTGGCGACACTAGTGTTCATGAATATCCAACTTCAGGACAACTGGCAGAAATAGCAATTTCTACTGCAAGAGTTGTAAGATTATTTGGTTTTGATCCCAAGGTTGCATTTGTTTCTCATTCTACATTTGGTCAACCTCTTACTAGTAGAACAAAACATATTAGAAACGCAGTAGAAATATTAAAAGAAAAAAAAGTAGATTTTGAATTCGATGGAGACATGCAGCCAGATGTTGCTTTAAATCCAGAATATAAAGATTTATATCCTTTTTCAAAGATAGTTGGAAAGGCAAATATTTTAATCATGCCAGGTCAGCATAGTGCAGCAATATCTTATAAAATGATGAAAACATTGGGAGACACTAAAGTTATAGGTCCACTATTAATTGGTCTTGGATTACCCATAGAGATAGCTCCTCTAAGATCTTCAACATCAGAACTTATTAATTTAGCATCTATCGCAGCTTATTCTGCAGATGTGATTAATTATAAAAAATAATTACTCTCTTTGAATTCTTAAATCTTCTACAAGGGTTATGCTTGCTATAACATCTTCTACATCCAATATCTCTTTTGCTTCGCTGATTACCAAATCTTTTTCTTCAGAAGTTAATGCAATTCCATAAATATAAATTTTTTTCTTATAGGTATCTATTTGATAATTGGTTGCTTTAATGTTTTTATTTAAAATAATAGCCGTTCGAAGTTGAGAAGTTATTAAAATATCTTTTGCAGATCTTTTAAAATTAAATTCTTCTTTTATTTTTATATCATTACGAACAGACCTGGCACCTTTTATCTCCCAAGCTAGTTTTGTTAATAATAATTTTTCCTCAGGACTATCAACTTTTCCTGTTAAAAAGACCCTACCATCTAAGACTTTTGATTTAACTGATATAAGATATTTTTTATCCTTAATTAAAATTCGCGCAGCTAAATTTTTTTGCATAATTGAATCATCCATTTGAGTGCCCACAGTTCGTGGATCAAAAGCAACACTTACACCTGTACCAAAAATACCTTTTGATGAAACTCCAGCACAACTAGATAAAATTACTCCGAATAGAATAAATAATATAAATTTAGATTTCATTTTTTAATTTCAAACAATAGTTGTAAATTTCTTTTTTAGAAATATCTTTGTTTTGACTAATAATTTCAGTAATTTCTTTTATAGTTAATTTATTAATCATTTTATTAATTACATTCTTATCTGATTCACTTAATTCTTGTGAGTGATTTTTATTAATTTTTTTTTCAGAAATTACTATTGTTAGCTCTCCTTTTAACTCTTTGTTAAATATCTTTAAATCATCAACATTATTTCTTATAAATTCCTCATATATTTTTGATATTTCTCTGCAGAACACTATTTTTCTCCCACTAAAATTTTTTTTTATCTCAGGAATAATTTTATTCACTTTTTTTGGTGAAATAAAAAAAACGCAAGTTTCATGAAATTTTGAAATTTTATTAAAGACGTTTGTTAGAGCTTGTTTTTTTTCAGGCAAAAATCCATAAAAAATAAACTTTTCAGAAAAACCGCTCATTGATACTGCTACTGCTACAGCTGAAGGACCTGGAATAGGAATGATTTTAATATCATTTTTTACACATTCATTTATTAATATTGCTCCAGGATCGGAAATACTTGGTGTGCCAGCATCTGAGATTAACGAAATTGTTTTTCCAGATTTCAGCAAACTTATTATCTTATTTAAATTTTTCGACTCATTAAATTTATGATTTGAAATCAGCTGAGATTTTATTTCATATCTATCTAACAAATTTTTTGAAACCCTTGTATCTTCACAAAGAATATAAGAAGATTTTTTTAAAGTTTCTATTGCTCTAAAAGTAATATCTTTCAAATTACCAATAGGTGTTGACACTAAATAAAGACCATTTTCGTTATCTTTTATTTGAGATTGTGATTTTATGATCATAATTGAGCTTAAAAAATATTATACTAACATTAAAATGAGTAAATTTATTAAAATTATTTTTTTCATAATACTAAATTTTTCACTATTACTCTCGTCGTCAGCCAAAGCTACAGAAAAAATAAAAATTGGTCTCTTAGTTCCTTTGACAGGTTCTAATAAAGAACTAGGACAATCAATTATTAAAGCTGTTAGATTGGCTGTGAAAGATATTAACAACAATTCAATAGAAATTATTCCAAAAGATACAGCTTCTAGGGCAAACAAAGCACTTAAATCAGCATTTGAGTTAAAACAATTAGGTGTAAAGGTTATTATTGGACCAGTCTTTTATGAAAGCATATCATATTTAGATGAAATCAAAGGTTTAACTTTTTTGTCTTTAACAAATAAAACTTTAGATCTTCCAAAAAATGTAATTTCTGCAGGAATAAATTCTACTTCTCAATTCAATACCATAAAAAAATTTATAAAAATAAATAATATAAAGAGATCAATATTTTTAACACCTATTCAAAATTATGAATTTGAGGTTAAAAAAGGAATTAAAGACTCTAGAATCAAAATATTTAAAAATTATGAGTATAATACAGAACCTACAAAATTAACGAAACAGATTGAAGAAATTACTAATTATCAGATAAGAAAACAAAACTTAGAAGATGAAATTTTAAGATTAAAAAAATCAAATCAATCAAACAAAGAAAAAAAAATTAAAAAACTTGAACAAAAGTATACTTTAGGAGGTTTAAATTTTGACGCTGTTGTTATTGCAGATTTTGATGAAAGCTTAAAAAGTGTATCTACATCACTTTTATACACAGACGTTTCACCTAAAAATAAGTATTTTATTACATTAAACCAGTGGTTTGATGAGAGTTTATTAAGTGAAATAGATATCCAACCTTTATATTACCCATCTATTAATAAAAATAATTTTGAAAATTACAAAGATAAATTTTTTAAAGAATTTGATGAGTATCCTTCACATATATCATTATTAAGCTACGATCTTGTAGGGCTTATCTATTATTTATCATTAAAAACCAATCTCTCTAATTTAAATAAACTTTTTAAAAAGAAAAATTCTTTTAAAGGTAAGATTGGAATTTTTGATATAAAAAATAATAAAATTAATCACAGATTAAATTTTTACAAAATTGAAGAAAAAAAAATTACAAAAATTTTCTAATTTTTTTAAATGCAACAAAACGATGATCTATTTTATATTTTTGGAAAGAACTCATTTCACTAAAAGTCTTTCTTCTATTTTTGGGAATAAAAATTGGATCATAACCAAAACCATTTTTTCCTTTAGGATTTGCTGAAATATATCCCTCAACTTTACCTAAGACAGATGCTATTTTTTTATCTAAATAACAAATTGATAGTGCACAAATAAATCTAGCTTTAACTTTTTTAAATTTCCAATTTTTATCTTTTTTTGATAATTCTTCATACACTCTATTTATTGCTTTTTTAAAATCACCGTTTTTTCCACTCCATCTGGCTGAATAAATACCTGGGTTTTTATCTAAAATATCTATCTCAAGCCCTGAGTCGTCAGCGAGACAAATTAGGTTTGTTTTTTTTGAGAAATGTCTAGATTTTATTAATGAGTTTTCTGAAAATGTGAGCCCATCTTCTATAGGACTTTTAAGTCTAAATTCAGATGTTGAGTACGTTTTGATGTATTTTGGTAATAAATCTTTAATTTCCTTATATTTTCCTTTGTTATTTGTGCCTATAAGCAATTTTGAGATTTTTTTCATTAATACCTAGCAATTCTAAGATTTCTTACCATATATGCAATCATGGAAAAAGAGGAAAACATTAATAAAGAAACCACCACAGCTGAAAATTCAAATGAGGACAATAAAGCTGATAAGCAGGTAGACGAAAACCAAGAAGAAAACAAAGGTGAAGAAGAAAAAATAGAATTATCTCCTGAAGAAAAAATAAAAGAATTAGAAGATAAATTGGCAAGAACTTTTGCGGAAATGGAAAACCAAAGAAGAAGGTTTGAAAAAGAAAAAGATGATGCATTTGATTACGGAGGGTTTGCATTTGCGAAAGAGGCTTTGAGCTTAATTGACAACCTTACAAGATCAAAATTAATTTTAGAAAGTGACGAGGCTCTTAAAGATACCGAAGCATTAAAAAAAACCTCAGAACATTTTGATATAATTAATAAAGATTTAATCTCTATTTTTACTAAAAATAATATTCAACCAATTGATTGTCTTAATAAAAAATTAGATCCAAATTTACATCAAGCAATGATGGAAATTGAAGACGATCAAAAAGAACCTGGAACTATCGTTCAAGAGGTTCAAAAGGGTTTTATGATAAAAGACAGATTGCTAAGACCATCTTTAGTTGGTGTATCTAAAAAGACTGAAAATAAAGATGATAAAAGTGAGGAAAATAAGGAAAATTTAGATAAATAATTACATTTGTTGAACTTGTAGAATTAATATTAACACATATATGAAGGGAAGAATTTAAAATATGAGCAAAATTATTGGAATAGATCTTGGTACAACAAACTCATGTGTATCAATTATGGAAGGAAGCCAACCTAAAGTATTAGAAAATGCTGAAGGTGCTAGAACAACTCCTTCTGTTGTAGCATTTACTGATGATGGAGAAAAACTAGTTGGTCAACCTGCAAAAAGGCAAGCTGTAACAAATCCTGAAAATACAATTTTTGCCGTTAAAAGATTAATAGGAAGAAATTTTGAAGATCCAACTGTAAAAAAGGATATCGCTGCTGCTCCTTTTAAAATAGTTAACTCTGAAAAAGGTGATGCTTGGCTTGAGGCAAAAGGAGAAAAATATTCACCCTCTCAGATTTCTGCTTTTATTCTTCAAAAAATGAAGGAAACTGCTGAAAAATACTTAGGTCAAGAAGTAACTAAAGCAGTCATAACAGTACCTGCATACTTTAACGATGCACAAAGACAAGCAACAAAAGATGCGGGTAAAATTGCTGGTCTAGAGGTTTTAAGAATTATTAATGAGCCTACTGCAGCATCACTTGCTTATGGTTTAGATAAAAAACAAAATAAAAAAATTGCGGTATATGATTTAGGTGGAGGAACATTTGATGTTTCAATTCTTGAGTTGGGAGATGGTGTGTTTGAAGTTAAGTCAACTAATGGAGATACTTTTTTAGGTGGTGAAGACTTTGATAATACAATTGTTGACTACTTAATCGCTGAGTTTAAAAAAGATAATGGAATAGATTTAACATCGGACAAACTTGCACTTCAAAGGTTAAAAGAAGCTGCAGAAAAAGCTAAAATTGAACTATCTTCAGCAGAGCAAACTGATATTAATTTGCCATTTATCACTGCTGACAAAACAGGTCCAAAACATATTAATTTAAAAATGACTAGAGCAAAACTTGAGGCTCTTGTAGAAGAATTAATTGCTAGAACATTACCACCTTGCAAAACAGCATTGGGTGATGCTGGTATATCAGCAAGTGACATAGATGAAATTGTGATGGTTGGTGGAATGACCAGAATGCCAAAAGTTCTAGCTGAAGTTAAAAACTTTTTTGGGAAAGACCCAAACAAAAGTGTTAATCCAGATGAAGTAGTCGCTATGGGTGCAGCCATTCAAGCTGGTGTGCTTCAAGGTGATGTAAAAGATGTGCTTCTTTTAGATGTTACACCTTTATCCCTAGGTATTGAAACTCTAGGTGGTGTATCAACTAAACTAATTGAGAAAAACACAACAATACCAACAAAAAAAAGCCAAGTATTTTCTACAGCAGAAGATAATCAGCCTGCAGTTTCTATTAGAGTACTTCAGGGTGAAAGAGAAATGGCAACAGACAACAAAATGTTGGGAAACTTTGAATTAGTTGGTATTGCTCCTGCGCCAAGAGGTGTTCCACAAATTGAAGTTACTTTTGATATTGACGCAAACGGTATAGTTAGTGTTTCTGCAAAAGACAAAGGAACTGGTAAAGAGCAAAAAATTCAAATCCAAGCTTCTGGTGGATTGAGTGATGAAGAAATAGAAAAAATGGTCAAAGATGCCGAGGCTAACAAGGAAGAAGATAAAAAGAAAAGAGAGTCTGTAGATACAAGAAATCAAGCTGACACTTTAATTCATTCAACTGAAAAGAACCTTAAAGAACATGGGTCTAAAATTACTGATGCCGAAAAGAAAGCAATTGAAGATGCATCATCAAGTTTGAAGGAAGCACTTAAAGGAACTGATAATGAAGATGTCAAAAAAAAAACAGAAACTTTAGTTCAAGCTTCAATGAAATTAGGTGAAGCTATATATAAATCTCAAGACAAAAAACCAGATGCTTCTAGCGATGGTGATAAAAATGATGAGGGGAAAAAAGACGATAATGTGGTTGATGCAGATTTTGAAGAAGTAAAAGAAGAAAACAAAAAAGAAGATAAAGAAGAAGATAAAGAAAAAAGCGCTTAAGACACTCAACAACTATCATCTTAAAGTAACTTATGGCTAAAAGAGATTTTTATGACGTCTTGGGTGTTAGCAAAAATGCGAGCCCTGAAGAATTAAAATCGGCCTATAGAAAACTTGCTGTAAAACATCATCCAGATAAAAACCCAGGAAATAAAGCTGCTGAAGATAAATTTAAAGAAGCTAGTGAAGCTTACGGAATTCTATCAGACAAAGAAAAAAAACAAAATTATGATAACTTTGGACATGCTGCTTTTGAAGGTGGTGGAGGAAGGCAAAGTAGTGGTTTTGGTGGTTTTGGTGGAGCAGATTTTTCAGATATTTTTGAAGATTTTTTTGGGGATTTCGGGGGTGGTGGAAGATCAAGGACTAGAAGTTCAAATAATAGGGGCTCAGATCTAAGATATGATCTATCAATTTCACTTGAAGATGCTTATCAGGGGAAAAAACAGGATATTAAATTTTCAACGACTGAAAAATGCAACATTTGTAAAGGAAATGGCTCAAAACCAGGTCATTCTCCAGACAGATGTACTTATTGTGGTGGAAATGGAAAAATAAGATCTAATCAAGGCTTTTTTACAGTTCAACAAACATGTCCTCAATGTAATGGTAATGGTGAAGAAATTACAAATCCATGTAATGACTGTAATGGCCAAGGAAAAAAACAGGCCTCCAAGAAAATATCAGTCACAATTCCTAAAGGTGTTGATGATGGAACGAGAATTAGATTGGCAGGCAAAGGGGAAGCTGGCAGTAGAGGTGGGTCAACAGGTGACCTGTATTTATTTATAAATGTTTACTCTCATGACTTATTCAAAAGATCAGATGAAAATTTATTTTTTGAATTTCCAATTTCTCTCGCAGATGCAGCATTAGGAACTACCATTGAAATTCCTACTATAGATGGAGGCAAAGCTAAAATAAAAATTCCTGATGGAACTCAAAACGGCAAACAATTCAGATTAAAAGGTAAAGGAATGCCATATATGAGAAGAGGTGATTTTGGTGACTTATATGTTCAGGTAAAAACAGAAGTGCCTGTATACTTGAATAAAAAACAAAAAGAACTACTAGAACAATTTAGAGAAATTGAAAACGATAAATCAAATCCAAGTATTAGAAAGTTTTTTCAAAAAGCTAAAGATTTTTGGAAAAATTAAAAGACTAATTAATTAAAAAGAGTTAGTATTTTCAAAAAATATATATTAAAAAATATAAATCATTTATTGTAATATCAATGACTAATCCTTTTATTTTAATAGCTAGAATACGTGTTAAAGAAGGTAAGGTTGAAGAATATCTTAAGATAGCAAAAGAAGCAGATGACGCCGTTAATGAGTCAGAACCAGATATGCTTATTCATACTTTTGATCAAGATCCAACAGATCCTTTAGAATTTACATGGAGTGAAGTCTACCGAAACAATGAAGCTATGGTGCATCACCTTAATAATCCCCCCGTTCAAGCTTATGTTGCAAAACATCAGGAGATTGCTGATAGATTTGAAATAGAAGTTTACGGAAATATTACAGAAGAGACTATTAAAGCAATTGAAGATACAAATTTACCCTTCAGGCATTTTAAAACTACTGAAGTAGGATATATTAGAGAAAAAATATTTAATGAATAAAATTAATTTAGGAATTTCAGGTTGCATGGGAAGAATGGGTCAACAACTAATTAAATCATCGAAAAAAAATAAAAATTTTAAATTAGTTGCACTTACTGAAAATAGACTGGTAAATAAAAAATTTAATGGGATTAGACCAGAGTTAAATTCAGATATTGCATTTAAGAAAACAGATATAATTATTGATTTTACTGTACCTGAGTGCACCCTACAAATATTAAGAATAGCATCCAGACTTAAAAAGAAGGTTATTATTGGAACAACTGGTTTTAATAGAACCCAAGAAAATCAAATTAAGAAATATTCAAAAAAGATACCTATTTTAAAAGCTGGTAACATGAGCTTAGGGGTAAATTTATTAATGTATTTAACTGAAATTACATCTAAATCTTTAAATGATGAATACTTAAGTAAAATATTTGAAGTTCACCACAAACACAAAAAAGATTACCCATCTGGTACAGCACTGATGCTGGGGAAAGGGATTGCAGATGGAAAAAATAAAAATTTATATAATTTAATTGGTAAAAAATTTTTAAATAAAAAATCTTTTCCTTATGGAAAAAAAATTAATTTTAATTCTATGAGAAAAGGTGAAATTATCGGTGAGCATGAAGTAAAATTCTCAAGTGGAAAAGAAATAATTACATTAAACCATGAAGCTTTTGATAGAGCGCTTTACTCAGATGGGGCTTTAACTGCTTCTAGATGGTTGATGAAAAAAAAACCAGGATTATATTCTATGAGAGATTTGCTTAACTTTTCGCAATGAATGAAAAACAAAAAGCAAAAATTATAGTTAAAATTCTAAATAAAATTTATCCAAAAACACCTATTCCCCTAAAAAGTAAAAATACTTTCACGTTATTAATTTCTGTACTTCTTTCAGCTCAATGTACAGATGTAAATGTTAACAATGTAACAAAAGATATATATCCAAAATACTTTAAACCTGAACACTTTGTAAAATTAGGAAGGAAAAAAATTGAAAAATTAATTAAAAAAATTGGTATTTTTAGAGTTAAAGCTAAAAGTATTTATTTAATGTCAAAACAAGTTTTAGAAAAACACAACGGAAAGATACCTAAAACCTTTGAAGAACTAGAAAAACTGCCTGGTGTAGGCCATAAAACAGCTAGTGTGGTGATGTCCCAAGGTTTTGGATATCCAGCTTTTGCAGTAGATACTCATATTCATAGACTTTCACAAAGATGGGGTTTAACAACTGGAAAAAATGTAGTTCAAACCGAAAAAGATTTAAAACGAATATTTCCTAAAAAAACTTGGTCTAAACTTCATTTACAAATAATTTTTTATGGCAGAGAATATTGTAAGGCAAGAGATTGTTATGGTTTAAAATGTAAAATATGCACTAGTTGCTACCCAAATAGAAAAAAACCTGTTATTACCCAAAAAGCTTAACATGAAAGTTTTAGGAATAGGGAATGCAATAGTTGATGTCATTTGTAAGGTAGATGACGATTTTATTGATCAAAATAATCTAACAAAGAGTACAATGAAATTATTTTTTGATGAAAATAAATTCAAAAGTTTATTAACAGATCTTAAAATTGAAAAAACTGTTTCTGGAGGATCAGTTGCAAATTCCATAGTTGGATTATCTCAACTTGGAAACCAAGTAGGTTTTATTGGAAAAGTTTCCGATGATGAATTTGGTAGTAAATACGAGGAAGGTTTAAAAAAAGAAAATGTAGAATATTTTTATTCTAAAAAGAACGAAGAATTACCAACAGGAACATGTTTAATATTAATTACTCCAGACTCTGAAAGGACAATGTGTACTTACTTGGGAACTGCAGGAAAAATTAATGAAAATGATGTGAGTTCTGATGCAATTAAAAAAAGTGAAATAATATTTTTAGAAGGGTACTTATGGGATGAGGGGGAACCTAAAAAAGCATTTGATAAAGCTATTAATAATGCAAATAAAGTAGCCATGTCCCTCTCTGATCAATTTTGTGTCGATAGACATAAATCTCATTTTTTAAATTTAGTAAAAAACAAACTTGATATAACTTTTGCTAATGAACAAGAAATTACTTCCTTAATTGAAGCAAAAAATTTTAAAGAAGTCATAAACTTTTCAAAGCTACTTAATAAGTTAGTGATTATTACCAGGGGTCAGAAAGGGGCCATTGCTATTAACGGAGAAGAGATAATTGAAAGTGACATACAAAAAAATTTAAAAATAGTAGACCTTACGGGGGCTGGGGATCTCTTTGCTGCTGGATTTTTACATAGATACATTAAAAAATTATCAATAAAAGAGTGTTTGGAAAAGGGAACTGAAATGTCATCAAAAATAATACAACAGATTGGGGCAAGACTTTGGGACTAGCTTTTTTTTCTGTTAAAACTTCCCTTTCCTTTTTTAGGCTTAACTATTTTTGGTTTATATCTTTTTGTAAATAAATCTTTAGCTATTGGGTTTTTCTTAATTAATTTGATAGCCATTTTTTTTACTGATGATAAATTCTTTATCATTAAAAGTGCTTAAAATTTTTTTCCTTAACCTATAGATATGAGTCTCAACAGTATGGGTTTCCATATCAAATCTATAACTCCATACTTTTTTTTGTAATTCGTTAATACCAACTGGTTTGTTTGATTTAGATAAATAAACAATTGTATTAATTTCTTTTTCGGTCAATTTAAGCTTAGTGTTATTAATTAACATCTCTCTTGAATTTATATCTATAGTATAATTGTTTATCTTAATAGAAGATTGGGTATTAAATTGAATTTTTAAAAATTTAATATTTATTTTTTCTATTAATTTAAAAATATTTATTGGTACATTTTCTAAAACAAATTGATTATTAATATCTGGATGTTTTTCATTGGATATAATTAAATAATTATTAAGATTTTTTACCTCATAATTTAAAGAATTCTCATTATCAACAAAACAAATCTTAAAATTTAAATCTAAATCAAGTTCTAGAAGAATATGATATAACGAAGTAAATTTATATATGATTAAATTCTGAATACCCACAAATAGAGAATATGACAATTTTTGTAAAAAATAAACACACACTTCAAATAGATAATTTTAAATTTAAGTGCTGTATTGGAAAAAATGGCTCAACAAGGTATAAAAGGGAAGGAGACAAAAAAACTCCAAAGGGAACTTTTGAAGTCGAAAATCTTTATTTTAGGAAAGATCGCAAAGAAAAACCATTAACCTTACTAAAATGTATTGAAATTAAAAAAGATATGGGTTGGTGTGATGACATACATTTTCCAAAAAAATATAACAAACTTTTTAAAATAGAAAAAAAAATCAAACATGAAAAATTAAATAGAAAAGATAATAAGTACGATTTTCTAATTCCAATTAAGTACAACTTCAAAAAACCTGTCACTGGTAAAGGAAGTTGTATTTTTATTCATTTAACCAAAGATTATAAACCTACAGTTGGATGTATTGCTTTGAAGGAAAAAGATTTCTTAATTATACTTAAATTAATTAAAAAAGATTCAAAAATAAAAATTTTCTAAGATCTCTGGCCAAAAATACTAGATCCAACTCTAAGAAATGTTGATGAGTGTTTAACAGCTTTAATAAAATCTGAGGACATACCCATACTCAATTCAGCAAAACCTGTTGCTTTATTTAATTTATTCATCTCTTCAAAATAACTTTCTGGATCAATATTCATTGGAGGAATGCACATTAAACCAATTAAATCCACCCCAATTTCTTTACAGTAAGTAACTAGTGGCTTTACCTCATTTTTATTTATTCCTGATTTTTGATCTTCATCTCCAATATTAACCTGTAAAAAAATTTTTATTTTTCTTTTAATCTTTAATTGTTCGTCAAAAATTTTTTTTATAAGTTTCTTACTATCTACTGAATGAATATAATCAAATAATTGAACTGCAAATTTAACTTTATTAGATTGCAATTTTCCTATCATGTGTAATTTAATTTTTGGATTGGTCTTTTTAATACTAGTCCACTTTTCAATTGCTTCTTGAACTTTATTTTCACCAAAATTAATATGTCCATGCTCTATTAGAGGTAATATTTTATCTATTTTAAAAGTCTTTGAAACTGCTATTATTTTTGGAGAATCAGTAATATTAAATTTAATTAGATTGTCTTTGATATTACTTTCAATATTTAATAAATTTTTAACTGAATTATGCATAACAATATAGTAACTAAATATTACTTTATAAATAAATTTGACGCAAATAACATTAATAAACAAGACAAACGAACCATTATTATTTACAGAAACTATTCTTCAAAAATACCAGATGAAAAGATTATTCTTAAAATTAAAAAACTTTGTAAAAACAAAGCAATCAAGTTTTATTTATCTAATAATATTAAATTAGCACTTAAACTTAGTTTAGATGGTGCTTATATTCCTTCTTTTAATAAAAGTATGAAACATTTAGCTTATTCCTATAAGAAAAATTTTGAAATTATTGGATCTGCCCATAATATAAAAGAAATACGAACTAAAGAAATTCAAAATATAAAAAAAATTGTTTTGTCGTCTTTATTTAAAACAAATAAAAATATTTTAGGTATTAATAGATTTAAATTACTTTCAAATTATACAAAAACGGAAATTATAGTTTTAGGAGGTATTTCAAAACGAAATAAAAAAAAACTTAATCTTTTAAATCAAACCGATTTTGCTGGGATTTCTTTTTTTGAGTAAAAAAAAGGCCCCTAAAAAGGGGCCCTTTTAATATTTTATTTCTAAATAATTAGAATGCGAAAGACATATTAAGCTCGTACATCTCTAAATCTGTAGCTGAAGCTCCACCTTCGTTATCCATATCATTCATAATTCCAGCAATTGTCATTCCACCCATTGTGTATGAAGCTGAAATCGCAGTTGATTCTTGATCCACTAGCGATGAATTTCCAGTTGTTTCATATGAATGCGCACCATAACCAATTGTTAAAGCGTCAGATACAGCGTATGTAATACCAAATGCTTGTGAATCAGCATCTTCGCTATCAGTATCAGAATCTAACTCAGACTCTTGATAACCTACAGTAAATCCACCCATAGTGTATTTTAGGTAGAAAGTACTTTCAGATGTATCATCAGTAGCAGTTGTAGCAGCACCAGAATCATCATCTTGTGATGCATAACCTACTGTTAAACCCTCAACCATTTCTGGTGTGTAAGCAACAGCAAATGCAGTTGATGATTTAACTGAAACAGTAGCACTAGACGGTAAGTAAGAAGCAGTTATAGTTGCTCCACCAAATGAAGGTGAAGTATAACTAAAACTATTTATTCCAGCTAAACCGTTAATTGTTCCAAGTGAACCTGTTCCACCACCATGCCATGCTTCTTCATATGCATTTGGCGTAACATCGTCTACTGCACTCAATGCAGAAGATCCACCGCTACCAGAAAAAGTAACAGTTCCTATATCAGCACTTCCAAATGACATTGAGTAGTCATCCATAACGTCATCATCTAACTCGTAAGAAGATGAAACTGTTAAACCATTATCTAATTCACCTGAAGCAGAAAAAGTAATACTATTACCCATTGTCCACTTGTTATTTTCTAGTGCTAGACCTTGGTCTGATACTGTTAAAGAAGCACCACCAGATACGCCCATTTCTGCAGCGTTTACTGAAAATGCAACTAGAGAACCAGCTAAAGCTGATAATCCAATTTTTTTAAAGTTGTTCATATTAATTACTCCTTTTATTAAATGTTAATTATTAATAATAAACATTGTTTAATTATCACTAATTTCAATAATTTCCTGGAATTACCAAATATTTATAAATAAAATTGATTGGTGTTGCAATTATGCAACAGTTAAAATATTATGTTTTAGTGGAATTTTTACTGTTTTTTTAATTATGATGTATAAACATCATGAATATCACTAAAATATAACCAATATACATATGATTTTTAGAAAATTTAAAATATTTTTAATCTTTTTAGCTTTAAGCTTAAATTCATGTGGTGGTAAAATTCCAGGTGCAGATGCAAAAAAATATCCGCCGGACCCAAGAGAGAGGGTTAAAAGAAACTTGGAAGAAGGAAGAGGCTTTAGATTAAACGATGCCATAGGTCGTAATAAGGGCTCAAGTAATTTTGAATTTGCAAGCTCAAATGGGCTTTGGCGAGCATCACTAGATGCTATTGATTTTATGCCTCTTTTATCAGCTAATTATAGTGGTGGAATTATAATAACAGATTGGTATTCAGAAAACAAAAGTAATGACTCAATTAAAATATCAATCAGATTTTTATCCAATGAAGTCAGATCTGACTCTCTTGATGTAAAAATTTTTTATAAAAAATGTAGTATTGATTTAAATTGTTCTGTGACTGAAAAAAAAGGTAACCTTAAAAAAGAAATAATTAAAAAAATACTCAAAAAAGCTGTGATTTATGAAAAACAAACTAAAGATAAAAACTTTAGACCTTACAATTCAAGCATGACAAGAACAGACAATTAAAAGTTCAAAAAAGGTGAATAGATATAATTTTAAAGAAGTTGAAGAATATTGGCAGATTTTTTGGCATAAAAATAATACATTCCAAACAAAAATAGATAAAACTAAAAAAAAATTCTATTGTTTAGAAATGTTTCCTTACCCATCAGGAAAGATACATATGGGTCATGTCAGAAATTATACTATAGGAGATGTCCTAGCACGTTTCAAAAGTTTACAAGGATATAATGTGTTACATCCGATGGGATGGGATTCATTTGGTATGCCAGCAGAAAATGCTGCAAGACAAAATAATTTAGACCCTAAAACATGGACAGAATCAAATATCTCAACAATGAAATCTCAGTTAAAAAGGCTAGGCTTGTCAATAGATTGGGAGAGAGAAATATCAACATGCACACCTGAGTACTATAAGCATCAACAAGAATTTTTTCTTGATCTTTATGATAAGGGACTTGTTTATAGAAAAGAACAATATGTGAATTGGGACCCTGTTGATCAAACTGTATTAGCAAATGAACAAGTGATAGATGGAAAAGGATGGAGATCAGGGGCAATAGTTGAAAGACGTAAATTAAATCAATGGTTTTTTAATATAACAAAATTTTCAGATAAACTATTAAATAATCTAGATGAGTTAGATGAATGGCCAAATAAAGTTAAGGTTATGCAAAAAAACTGGATTGGAAAATCCTTTGGCTGTGAGGTTAAATTCAAAATTGAAAATTCAAAAGAAATAAAGGAAATAAAATGTTTTACAACTAGGCCTGATACATTATTTGGAATGTCTTTTGTTGCTGTTTCAGTTGATCATCCAATATCAAAATTTTATGTAAATGATAAAAAATTTAAAGAATTTAAAAAAAAATGCTCTGCCACTGGAACAACTGAAGAGTCTATAGCAAGTGCTGAAAAGATTGGATTTAAAACTGAATTATATGCAACAAATCCTTTAGATCAAACCTTAAAAGTTCCTGTTTTTTTTGCAAATTTTGTATTAATGGATTATGGACTTGGTGCCGTATTTGGATGCCCAGCTCATGATCAAAGAGATTTAGATTTTGCTAAAAATTATAATTTGAAAGTACTTCCTGTGGTTACACCTAAATTAGCAGATAAAGATTTTAAAATAGATAATCAAGCATACACAGGTCCTGGATATATCTTTAATTCATCTTTTTTAAATGATCTTAAGTGTCCAGATGAGTCAATCACCAAAACGATAGAACATCTGGAAAAAAATAATTTGGGAAAAAGAAAAATTAATTTTAGACTTAAAGATTGGGGAATTTCTAGACAAAGATACTGGGGTTGTCCAATTCCTATAATTTATGACGAAAATAATTTACCAAAAAAAGTTCCTAAAAATTTACTACCAGTAGAGCTCCCAAAAATAGATAAATTAGGATCAATAGGAAATCCCTTAGATGAGGAGACAAGTTGGAACACTATTATAATTAATGGAAAAAAATATAAACGAGAGACAGATACTCTTGACACTTTTGTTGACTCATCATGGTACTTTTTAAGATTTTGCTCACCTAAAAAAAATGAGCATGGTTTTGATTATGATGAAATAAATTATTGGATGCCAGTTGATCAATATATTGGTGGGGTTGAACATGCAATATTACATCTTCTTTATTCTAGATTTTTTATGCAAGCAATAAATTATAAAAATGAAAAATTTAAAATAACAGAGCCTTTTAAAGGATTATTTACACAAGGTATGGTCTGTCATGAAACCTATAAAGATGAAAATAATAATTGGATTAGTCCTGATCAAATTGAAGTAATTAATGGAAAGAAAGTTTTAAGAGATGCCCCCACAAAAATACTAAAAGTTGGACCATCAGAATCTATGTCAAAATCTAAAAAGAATACAATTGATCCTGAAAAAATAATAAATAATTATGGAGCTGATGCAGTTAGATTATTTATTTTATCTGACAGTCCACCCGAAAAGGATGTGCAATGGTCAGATGAAGGCATCATATCATCGTATAAATTTATACAAAAATTATGGTCTTTGAATAAAAAATTAAATGAAGAAATTCAAAAAAATCACCTTGAAGACTCTAGTAATAAAATAGAAAAATTTACCAATCTATTCATAAAAAAAGTTACACAAAATTTAAATAATTTTAGTTATAATATTATTATTGCAAATATGCATGAAATGTACTCATACTTATTAAATGAGATTAATAATAAATATACAAAACAAACATTAATCAAAAATTTTAAAAAAATTTTAATAACAATTATGCCTGTAATTCCTCATTTTGCTAATGAATGCTTTAAAACAATCGATCAAGAAAACATTTTTGAATGGCCATCATATAATGAAGATTTATTAGTAGAAAATATTGTTAAAATAGTTGTCCAAATAAATGGTAAAAAAAGAGGTTTGTTAAAATCTAAAGTAGATATTTCAGAAAATGATTTGCTTAAAAAAATTAAAGAAGAAAATAATCTTTCAAAATACTTGGAAGCAAAAACAATTAAAAAAAAAATCTTTATTCCCAACAAATTGATTAATATTATAATTTAAAAAATGAAAAAAAATATAGTCTTATTAATATCTTTGTTATTTTTTCTATTAAGTTGTGGATATTCAGCAATGTATTCTATTGATAAAAATATGAATTTTAAAATTACCTCTATAAAGATAGAGGGAGATAGAGAAATAAATAACTATATAACTGCAGACTTGAAAAGATATTCAAGAGTAGATAATGAAAAAGAATATTCTATAGAAATTTTAACAATTTTTGAGAAAAACTCACTAGCTAAAGATAAACAAGGAAATACCACAGATTTTGAATTAATTGCAAATACAACATTAAAAGTAATAGAAAATACAAAATTAATAAATGAAGATGGTAACCCAACAACTAAGGATTATAATTTTTTGATATCAGAAAAAACTAGCATAAAAAAAAATGATGATAAATTTGAGGAAATTAATTATGACATGGTTACAAAAAAGAATTTTGCAAAATCTATTTCAGATAAAATAATCTTTAATCTAGTAAAAGTTTCTAGAAATAAATGATAATTAAATTCTTTGAAACTGATAAAATAAATTTAGATGATAAAAAATTTATTTTATTTTATGGTAACAATGAGGGGCTTAAAAATGAAGTCATAAATAAGTTAATTGAAACAAAAAATAGCATTTTAAACTACGACGAAAAGGAAATTTTAGAAAAAAAAGATGATTTCTTAGAAAGTATTCTAAACAAATCATTATTTGAAGAAAAAAAAATTATTTTAATTAAGAGATCAACTGATAAAATAGTTAAATTGTTTAATGATTTAGATGAAAAAAAAATTGAAGATACAACAATAATTATCAGTGCAGGTAATCTTGAAAAAAAGTCAAAATTAAGAACACTTTTTGAAAAAAACAAGAGTTATATTTGCTCAGCATTTTATCCTGATACTATTCAAACTCTATCAAAATTAACTTATAATTTTTGTAAAGAAAAAAATATATCAATATCAACAGCTAATATTAATCTAATAATAAATAAATGTAATGGTGATAGAGAAAATTTGTGGAACGAATTACAGAAAATAGACTCTTTTATTAAAAATGGAAAAAAAATTTCAGCAGAAAATATTGGAAAATTAACTAATCTTGTTCAAAACCACAGTGTTTCAGAGCTTATAGATAACTGTCTAGCAAAAAATAAAAAAAAAATTATTAATATTTTAAATGAAAATAATTTTAATGGTGAAGATTGTATTTTGATTACCAGAACTTTTTTAAGCAAATCAAAAAAAATATTAAAACTTTCTAGTGAATATAATAGTAATAGAAATATAGATTTAACAATATCGTCAGCAAAGCCTCCTATTTTTTGGAAAGATAAAGAAATAACAAAGCAACAAATAAATAACTGGAAACCAGAAAATATTAAAGAATTAATTTATAAATTAAATGAAATAGAGCTTCTTGTTAAAAAAAATCTTAATAATTCAATAAATATAATTACAGATTTTATACTAAATCAGTCGTCATCAAATTCTAATAATTAAACTTTATTATATCAATTATTTTATTTAATTGATCTAAATCTCTATACTCAAATGTAATTTTTCCTTTATTTCTCTTACTATTTTTTATTTCAACATTTAATCCTATTTTATTTGATACTGAAAGTTCAAGAGCAATAATATTTGTATCTTTTGAGATCTTTAAATTTTGTCTCTTCTTTTTAAATAATTGAACAAAATTTTCTGCTTGTCTTACAGATAATTTTTTTTCAATTATTTTATTTGCAACAAAAGAAGCATTTTCTAAACCAACTAAAATTTTTGCATGACCAGCAGTTAATTTTTGTGTCTCTATTAGTTTTATAACTTCATTCGGTAGAGACAATATTCTTAAAGAATTAGTTATGTAACTTCTGCTTTTACCTATGAATTTTGATACTTTTTCTTGATCATAAGAAAATTCATCTATCAATCTTTTATAACCTTGGGCTTCTTCTAACGGATTTAAATCATGTCTTTGAACATTTTCAACTATCGCAAATTCTAAAGATTTTAAATCATCTACGTCTGTGATTACTACAGGAACATTATGAATACCCGCTCTCTGTGCCGCTAACCACCTTCTCTCACCTGCAATTATTTCAAATTTTGAATTTTCATTATTTGATTTTCTAACTATGATTGGCTGGATCATTCCTCTTTCTTTTATAGAATTTGTTAAGTCTTCTAAGTTTGCCTCATCAAAGTTTTTTCTTGGTTGGTATTTGTTTGGTATTAAGTCGCTTACTGATAGTTGATTTTTTTGAACCTCAACTTTAGTTTCACCGATTAGTGATGATAAACCTCTTCCAAGACCCTTTTTAATTTTATCCATTAAGCTGCACTCCTATTGTTGACTCTTGATTTATAAATTCATCAGTAAAACTAAAATAGGATTTGCTACCAGGACAAGATTTGTCATAAATTAAAACTGGCATTCCGTGTGAAGGTGCTTCGGATAATCTCACATTCCTTGGTATTACTGTTGAATAAACTTTTTCATGAAAATAATCTCTAGCTTCCTTTTCAACTTGTGAAGAAAGTTTATTTCTTTTGTCATACATGGTCAAAAGGATCCCTCGGATTTTTAAATCAGGATTTAAACTTACTTTTATCCTATCAATAGTTTTCATTAACTGGGTTAGACCCTCAAGAGCAAAGAATTCCGTTTGCAAAGGTACCAGAAGTGAGTTTGAGCAGACAAGTGCCATAACTGTAAGAAGACTCAAGGAAGGTGGACAATCAATAAGCACATAGTCGTATAATCCTCTAGAATTGTTTAAATAAGGGCTTAATTTAGCCTTTAATATGAAGGCTCTATTACTATCGTCAGCCGTCTCTACCTCAAGTCCTGATAGATCTACATTAGAAGTGATAATATCTAAATTTTCAAACTGTGTCTTCTTGATTATCTCATTAATCTCTCTAGTTCCATTCAGTACACCATAAATTGTGTCACTTGAGTTGTCTACGTTGGATAATCCAAGACCCGTAGTGGCATTTCCTTGGGGATCCAAATCAATAACTAAAATTTTTTTATTAAGTTGAGTTAATCCTGCGGCTAAATTTATAACAGTTGTTGTTTTTCCTACCCCACCCTTTTGATTTATTACTGAAATAATTTGCATTTAGTTTTTCTTATATCTTTTTTTATTTTTCTTACTAATTTTTTTTATGTTTAATAAAAATGAGTCTTCATTTGTTAAACTTTTTTTTTCTATGTACTCTAAACTCCAATCATCTTTAGATTTTTCAAATATTTTTTTTCCACTCTTGCCCATAAAAAAAATTAAATTTTTATATTTAGAAAAATTTTCATAAACTAAATCTAAAACCACTGGCATTGGTTTGAATGCTCTTGACATAACCGTACCTGTTTCTAAATTTTTTATTTCAAAAATATTTTTTTGAAAAACTTTTGTATTTAAATTTAATTTTTCTGAAACTTCTTTTAAAAAACGGCTTTTATGGTAGCTTTTTTCATAAAGATGCACATCCATATTATTTTTCATATTTTTGAGTATAATTGCTACTACAATACCGGGTAAACCCGCTCCAGATCCTAAATCTGTAGTTGTATTACAATTAAAATCAACAAAATCAATAATTTGTGCTGAATCAATTATATGGCGTTCAATTATAGACTTTTTTGATGATGTATTTTGGCTAATTATGTTAATTTTTTCATTTTTTTCAATAATCATCGATATATAGTTTTCAAAGTCTAAAAATGTTTCACGTGAAACATTTAGGTCATTTAATTTTGAGAATGATTTTAAAATTTCTTGATCCATTAAGCTATATGCTTAATAGACTTTCTTTTAACGTGTGACAACAAAATATATACAGCAGCTGGAGTAATTCCATCAATTCTTAGTGCTTGACCCATTGTTTTTGGTCTTATTTCCTTAAATTTAGATTTTACCTCATTTGACAACCCAGAAAGACCATCATAATTAATTTTATCTGGAATTATAAGGTTTTCATCTCTTTTAAAAGCTAAAATATCAGCTTTTTGCTTCTTCAAGTAACCTCTATAATGAGCATTAATTTCAACCTGTTCATCAATTTCTTTGCTATAAAAGGGTATATCAATCCATATTTCCCTAATTTTATTCATATCAACACCTTTTTGAGTTAATATTTCATTAGAAGTTCTTAAAATACCGTCTTTTGCTATTTTTATACCAAATTGATCTGCTTTATTAGGTGATATAGTTGATTGACCCATTTTTACGTTAATTTGGCTAATTTTTTCAAATTTATCTTGATAAAGAACTTTTCTAACATCACCTATTAGTCCAATTTCCATTCCTTTTGCAGTTAATCTTTGATCTGCATTATCAGATCTCAGGCTTAATCTATATTCAGCTCTTGATGTAAACATTCTGTATGGTTCAGCCACACCTTTGGTCACTAAATCATCAATCATTACCCCTATGTAAGCATCAGATCTATCTAATATAAAGGGTTCTAATTTTTTATGAGATAGAGCAGCATTTATCCCTGCTATAAGACCTTGAGCTGCGGCCTCTTCATATCCTGTTGTTCCGTTAATCTGACCTGCAAGGTAAAGATTGCTAATTTTCTTTGTCTCAAGCGTTAAAAACAGTTCTCTTGGATCTATATAGTCATATTCTATGGCATATCCTGGTCTTATAATTGATACATTCTCTAAACCATTGATATTATTACATATTTCTTGCTGCACATCAGATGGGAGTGATGTGGAGATGCCATTTGGGTAAATTGTATGGTCATTTAGCCCTTCAGGCTCTAAAAATATCTGATGTCGACCCTTATCAGCGAATTTTACTATCTTGTCTTCAATAGATGGGCAGTATCTAGGTCCAACACCTTGTATGCTACCAGAGTACATAGCACTCTTGGATAAATTTTTTTCAATAATTTTATGAACCTTGTCGTTAGTGTAAGTCATACGACATGAAACTTGTTTGTTAATATTTTTTTTAGTTAAGAAAGAAAAAAAATAAGGGTCATCATCTGCAAACTGTTCTTCTAAATTTTGATAATTAATTGTTCTTGAGTCAAGTCGGGGAGGGGTTCCTGTTTTTAATCTTCCTATTTTAAAATTATATTTTTCTAATTGTTCACTTAATCCCGTTGAAGGTTTCTCATCATACCTTCCAGCAGGTGTTCGTTCATCACCTATATGTATCAAACCATTTAAAAAAGTGCCCGTTGTTAGTATTAGCTTAGAACATAAAACTTTTTTACCTTCTTTAGTTATAAATCCAGTTATTGTGTTTTTATTAAAAATAAACTTTATTACTGGATCTGAAAAAATACTTAAATTACAGTAGTTTACAAGTTTTTCTTGCATATATTTACGATATAATGATCTATCCGATTGAGTTCTTGGTCCTCTTACTGCTGGACCTCTACTTCTATTTAATAATCTAAATTGTATACCTGATTTGTCTGCAACCTCACCCATAACACCATCAAGAGCATCTATTTCTCTTACTAAATGACCTTTACCTAAGCCCCCTATTGCTGGGTTACATGACATCTCTCCGATTGTTTCTATCTTATGAGTGAATAGGGCGGTGTTAACTCCCAGTCTTGCAGAGGCTGCAGCTGCCTCACATCCTGCATGACCTCCACCTATTACTACAACATCGAATGATAAATCATTTTTCATAAGCTAAATTTATAACTGATTATTATATTTACAAGGTACGTATAGTTTTGCCTAAATAAGCTTTAATTATAAGGGTTTTTTAGGAGAATAGGCGTAAAAAAACAAGGAAAATAGGGTATTATTTACCTATACAAAAATCGTTGAAAATACTACCTAATATCTCCTCAACATCGACTTTTCCAACAATCATGCCAAGGTGTCTTGTAGCTAATCTTAAATCTTCAGCTGCTTTATCAAAATCTTCAACTTCATTTTTTTTATTAAAATTTTTAAGATGCTCTAAACATTGTTTTAAATGTTGTCTGTGTCGCTCTCTTGTAATTAAAATATCATCACTTGTTATAAATTTATTTTTTAAATTATTTTTTATTTTTAAAATTAATTCATCAATATTTAAATTTTCTTTAATTGAAATTAATACATGATTTAATTTTTTTATTTCAGGATCAATTTCTTCATCTAAAAGATCTGATTTATTAATTACTAAAATTGCATTTTCATCTAACAAACCCTTCAAAACATCAGTAAAATCAAGGTTTTTTCCATCAACGACAACTAACTTCAAATCTGCTTCTTCGGCTCTATTTAAAGATAATTTGATGCCTTTTTTTTCAATTTCATTTTTAGAGTCTCTTATACCGGCAGTGTCAGAAACTGTAACAGGATATCCATCTATATTTAGATGTGTTTCAATTACATCTCTTGTTGTCCCTGCGATCTCTGAAACTATTGCAACATCTCTATTTGATAAATGATTTAAGAGGCTAGACTTTCCTGCATTAGTAGGTCCAAGAATTGCAATCTTAAAACCTTCTCTTATTCTTTCTCCAACCTTTTGATCATTTAAAATTTTTTCAATATTTTTTAAAACCTCATCAGAACTTTTTATTATTTCTTTTAAAATATCATTTGGCAAATCTTCATCTGGAAAGTCTATTTTAGCTTCAACATGAGATAAAATTTTTAAAAGTTTTTCTCTTAAAAAATTAAATTGGTCAGCAGATTTTCCATTCATAATTTTAATCGCTTGTTGTCTTTGAATTTCGGTTTCAGAAGAAATTAAATCTGCAATGCTCTCTGCTTTTAGTAAATTTATTTTTCCATTTTGAAATGCAAGTTTAGTAAACTCGCCTGGTTCTGCTAAACGACAATTTTCGATTTTTGAAATAGAAATGTGAAGAGCATCAATTACAGCCTTGCTTCCATGCACCTGTATTTCGGCCATATCTTCACCTGTGTAGCTCTCAGGCCCAGGAAACCATAATATTATGCCTTCATCAATTAGCTCAGAAGTGTTGATTTTATTGATTTTTCTAAGCGTTGCTACTCTAGGTTTTGGTAATTTTTTATTAGTTAGCAATTCGATAACTTTCGATGCCTCTAGACCAGAAACTCTTATAATAGCAATACCTGATATACCGGGTCCAGTGGAAAGAGCAAAAATCGTCATATCATTAATATAACTTTATATTATATATAATTATATATTCTTTTATGATTATTTGGCTAGCTTCATATCCAAAAAGTGGCAACACATGGCTCAGAGCGATAATTTCATCCCTTTTATATAGTAATGATGGAATTTTTGATTTCACTTTATTAAAAAAAATTACAAAATTTCCACATAAAAAATACCTAGAAAATTATACTAATGATTTTGGTAACATTAATGAAATTAAAAAATATTGGATATTAAGTCAAAATAAAATTAACTTTGAGAGAAAAATAAAATTTTTTAAAACACATCAATTAAATTGTAAAATTGGAGAACATGCCTTTACAAATAAACAAAATACACTCGCTACTATTTATATTGTTAGAGATCCAAGAAATTTAGTTACCTCTATTTCCAATCATTATAATAAAACAATAGGAGATGCTAAAAAATTTTTATGCTCACCTATGTTTATAGGAGGGAGTAAAAAAAGAGGAGGCATGAAAAAAAGTGATTTAAAAGTCCTATTAGGCACATGGGCTGATCATTATAATTTTTGGAAGAAAAATAATGAAAATTATTTATTAATCAAATATGAAGATCTTATAAGTAATCCTAAAAATGAAATTTTGAAAATAATAACTTTTCTCAATAAAGTTACGCAATGGAAAATTGACATTAATAAAATTGATAATGTTGTAAAATCAACAAATTTTAAAAACTTAAAATCTATGGAAAATGAGGGTAAATTTGAAGAAAATGCTTATGCGAATCAATCAAGTAAAATTCCTTTTTTTAATTTAGGTCCTGAAAACAAATGGCAAAATATCCTTGATAATGAAATTATTTTATATTTAGAAAATAAATTTCATGAAGAGATGAAGGAACTTAATTACATATGATTATTTGGCTAGCTTCTTATCCCAAAAGTGGGAATACATGGCTAAGAGCTCTTTTAACTAATTACCTATATAATCAAAACATTGAAAATAGTGAGAATACATTTTCAAAAATGGAGATGATTAAAAGTTTTCCAAAAAAAACAGATTTTAGAGATCTAGTTGATGAAAATATTTTAAAAGAAAACTATATGGAGCTATTTAAATATTATATCAAGGCTCAAGAAAAAATTAATACTGATAATAATTTACATATTATCAAAACTCACAATATTTGTGGATCAATAAACAATTTTGAATTTACAGATAAAAAAAATACGCTAGGTTCAATTTATATAGTAAGAGATCCAAGATCAATTGCAGTTTCCTATGCACATCACGCCAACATTACATTTGCAAAATCTGTAGACCTTTTATTAGATGAAAAAAGAATTACACTTCATAATAAATATTATCCTGAGGCACGATCATCATGGAAAATTCATTTATTATCATGGCTTAATCATCCTATGCCTAAAATTTTAGTAAAATATGAAGATTTAGAAAAAGATACATATAAAAATTTTAAATCAATATTAGAATTTATTAATAATTTTATAAAAAAAAAAGTAGAAATTGATGAAAAAAAAATTTTAAAAACAATTGAAAATTGTTCTTTTGATAAACTATCTAAATTAGAGAAAAAAGTTGGTTTTGCTGAAAAAGGAAAAAATGTGAATTTTTTTCGAAAAGGTAAAATAGATGAGTGGAAAAATGTCTTAGATATAGATTTAATTAGAAAAATTGAAACAGATTTTAATGATGAATTAAAAAAATTAAATTATATTTAAGATGGCTTATTCATTGAATTAAAAAATTCAGCATTATTCTTTGTTACTTTCAATTTTGAATTGATAAACTCAATTGCATCCATTGTTCCCATTGGAGCAATTATTCTTCTAAGAACATTCATTTTTTGAAGATCATTTTTATCGAATAATAATTCTTCTCTTCTAGTTCCAGATTTTGTTATATCAATTGCAGGATAAATTCTTTTGTCAGCTATTTTTCTATCAAGTACGGTTTCACTATTTCCTGTTCCTTTGAATTCCTCAAAAATTACTTCATCCATCCTACTGCCTGTATCAATTAGAGCAGTCGAAATGATTGTTAAAGACCCACCCTCTTCAATATTTCTTGCTGCACCAAAGAATCTTTTTGGTCTTTGAAGTGCATTTGCATCCACACCACCGGTTAAAACTTTTCCTGAACTAGGTATCACAGCATTGTAGGCTCTACCTAATCTTGTGATTGAGTCTAATAAAATAACTACATCTTTTTTATTTTCTGTTAATCTTTTTGCTTTTTCAATAACCATCTCAGCAACAGCAACATGACGTTGTGCGGGCTCATCAAAAGTAGAACTAATGACTTCACCTTTAACAGATCTTTGCATGTCTGTTACTTCTTCTGGTCTTTCATCAATCAATAAAACCATTAAATAGCTTTTTGGATAATTTTTTGCAATTGAATTTGCTATACTTTGCAAAATCATTGTCTTACCAGCTTTTGGCGGAGAAATAATTATTGATCTTTGACCTTTTCCTATTGGACTTACAAGATCAATTAATCTAGGTGTCAAATCTGGTTTTTTTTCAATTTTTGTTGTTTCTACCTCCATGACCATTTGTTCGTCAGGATATAATGGCGTAAGGTTTTCAAATGCAATTTTATGTCTTGCTTTTTCTGGTTCTTCAAAATTAATTTTGCTAACTTGAAGTAATGCAAAATATCTTTCACCTTCTTTAGGGGCTCTAACTGGTCCTTCAACAGTGTCTCCCGTTCTTAAACCAAATTTCCTAATTTGACTTGGGCTAACATAAATATCATCTGGCCCTGGTAAATAGTTCGATTCCATTGCTCTTAAAAAACCAAATCCATCTTGTAATAATTGTAAAACACCTACTCCAGTAATTTCTTCTTTTTCTGCAACTTTTTTTAAAATAGCAAAAAGAATTTCCTGTTTTCTTAATGTACTAGCATTCTCAATACCAAGTTCTTCAGCTTGAGTAATAAGTTGTTCAGATGATTTTAATTTTAACTCTTGGATATTCATGATTAAATTTTGTAAGGACTAAATAGATGACATTAATATATATACTCAGAATGTTATTTCAACCCCAGATTGGCTTAAAAATAGCAAGTAAAACAATGAAAATAAGCATTACAGTTGGAATTTCATTAATTATTCTAAAGAATTTTGAAGATCTGGAGTTAGAATTATTTTTAAGAGACGCAAGGCATCTTCCAAGATAATCATTATAAGCTGATAATAAGATCACTAAAACTAATTTTATTTGCATCCATAGTTGAGAAAATATTTCTATTCCATTTAAGTAAATTAAAATTAAACCAAAGATCCAAGTAAATATCATCGCCGGACGCATTATGTAATAGAAAAGTCTTTTCTCCATTACCTCAAATATATCTGTGGCTTCTTTTTTTTCTTTATTCTCAACATGATAAACAAAAATTCTTGGAAGATACAAAAGACCTGCCATCCAAGAGACAACGGCTATTAGATGTAAACTTTTAAATAATAAATAACTATTCATAATTTAAACATGGGCATTTGATAAATTCATTAGGACACTGTATCTTTGGAGGAAAAAGTTCTCCATTAAAATTGTAATCTTGTTTGTTGATTATTAAGTTAGACATGGCCTTTATATAATTTTCATTTGTCCCCAACGCTGGCACTCTAGTATAATTTTTACAACCATTTTTATCAGCCAATTCTTTATATTCTATATCTAGCTCAACAAGAGTTTCTGAATGTTCTGATACGAACGCTATAGGCACCAAAACAATGTGTTTTCCTAATTTTGAATTTTCTATAATTATGTCCTCTGTGGATGGACCAATCCACTTTAAAGGACCGACACGACTTTGATAACTTAATACCCAATCTAAGTTTTCAATATTTAGAGACTTAACAATTTTATTTACTGATTGTTCTACTTGCCATTGGTAAGGATCTCCTTTTTTTATATTTTTTTCTGGGAGACCGTGTGCGGAAAATATTAATTTAAAATTATCTAAAGTATTAATTTTTTTTATTATTTCTTTTTTATGCGCTAGAATAAAATTATCGTCTGTTGGGTAACAACAAATTGTATTTGTTTTTACTTTTAAATTACTTTTCTTACAAATATCTTTCCATTCTTTAATTGACGATCCTGATGTTGCTGCCGAATATTGTGGGTATAATGGCATTAATATAATTTCATCTGGATTAAAATTTTTTACATGATTTACAACCTCTTCTGCTCTTGGGTGCCAACATCGCATTACAATAAAACATTTGTATTCTGAAGTTTGATCATCATTGTTAAGTTTTTGTTCAAGTGCTTTTGATTGTTCTTCTGTTAGTTTCAAAATGGGGGATGAACCACCAAGTTCTTGGTATATCTTTTTAGCTGTTGGTGCTCTTCTATTGGAAATTAATTTAGCCAAGGGATATCTAAAAAAAGCAGGTAAATTTAATATTGCTGGATCGTTAAATAAATTAAATAAAAACGGCTCAACATTTTCTAATTTGTCTGGTCCGCCTAAATTAAAAAGAATTACAGCTTTTTTCATTAGTAACTTTTTACTGTATTTACTAAATATTCAAACATATTAGGATTTGTTTCGGGCAATACCCCGTGTCCTAAGTTAAAAATATAAGGATGATCTTTAAAAATATCTAAATATTTTATTGTTTCTCTTTTTAATGTTTCTTTATCTGAAAGTAGTATTTTTGGATCAAGTCCGCCTTGAATGGGAATATTTATATCATTTAAAATTTTCTTTGGATCAATATTATAATCAATGCTAACCGCATCAGGCTTAACAATATCACAAAACTCTTTATAATTTTTAATTTCTCTAGGAAAGCAAATAACAGGTGTATTTAATGACCTTACATAATTTACCAAGTTAAGAGTTGGTGAATAAATATAATTTGGTAAATCTTTTTCCTCTAATAAACCGGCCCAACTATCAAATATTTGTATTACATTTGCACCATTATCAATTTGATTTTTAATGTGAATTTTTAAAAATTTTTCTAAAATTAATAAAATTCTATTAATTAAAAAATCATCTTTAAAAAAATCATCTTTTAAATTTTTTTTAGGAGATTGTTGGTTAATTATATAAACCAATAAAGTCCACGGAGCACCGACAAACCCTATTGTATTTTTATCTTTGGTAATACTATTTGTGCTTACTTTTTTTATTGCTTTATAAACTGGATAAACTTTTTCAACAAAGTCAACTTCATCTAATTTTGACATTTCATCAATATTAACTTCTCCAAGCTTGGGGCCAAAACCTTTTTCAAATTCTACTTTCTGATTTAGCCCATATGGCAACATTAAAATATCTGAGAAAATTATTGCAGCATCTAAATTAAATCTTTCTAATGGTTGTAAAGTTATTTCTGTTGATAAGTTTTCATTCAAACATAAGTTGATAAAATCTGGATTTTGTTTTCTTATTTCCCTAAATTCAGGTAGATACCTTCCTGCTTGTCTCATTATCCAAATTGGATTAATTTTTGTGTCTTTATTTATTATTACTTTGTGAAGAGGGGTCATATTAAAAATAATATATATAATTATTGTATTAGTATTATGTATTGTGGATATTGATGATAAGTTTTTTTTAACATTTTGTTAACTATTTATTAACAATTAATATCGAATTAAATTGTTTAAATTGAAGCTTTATAAATTTTATTCAATATACTGTATAATTTTATTCATATGTTTGTTATTGTTAATAAAAGCCCTATTTTACAATGATTATTAAGCAATATTTAAATTGAGTAATTTAATTAAAATAATACAAATTTATTAACAATTTATTCATGAGCAATACATATCAAATTTACCTTATATCCGACTCCACAGGTGAAACTCTTGATAGAATTTTTCTAGCCTTAAAAGCCCAATTTGAAAATATTGAGTATAAAGTGCACTCTTATTCGTTTACTAGAACTGAAAATCAAATTCTTAAAATTTTAGAAGACGCAAAGAAAAATGAAAATTCCGTAATTCTTTACACGATTGTAGACAATAATTTAGCCAAATATTTAGCCAATGCGAGTGATGAAAAAAAAATTCCTTGTTTCGGTGTTCTTGGAAATCTAATTTTAAATTTTTCAAAAATTCTTAATCAAAAAGCATCTCATGAACCAAGTGGTCAACATGCGCTTAATGATGAATATTATGAAAGAATAGAAGCTATTCAATTTACTATGAATCATGATGATGGGAATTTAGTGAATGATATAGAAAAATCAGATATCGTTTTAGTGGGTGTTAGTAGAACAAGCAAAACACCCACAGCAATTTACTTGGCGAATAAAGGTTTTAAAACATCGAACATACCTCTTGTAAATGAAAACTCTTTACCAGAAAAATTAAGAGAAAATCCACAAATAACCTGTGTTGTTGGTTTAAGCACAGAGCCAGAACGTTTGGTTGATTTAAGAAAAAATAGGATGAATTCTTTAAAAGAAACCGAAAACACAAAATATACAAATTTAGAAAATATCAAAAAAGAAATCATAGATGCAAAAAAGACCTTTCAAAAATACAGATGGCCATCAATTGATGTTACAAGAAAATCAGTTGAAGAAACGGCTGCATCAATAATAAAAATGCACGAAATATATTTAAACAATGTCAAATAAAATTATTCTAGCCTCCAAAAGTAAAGTAAGAAAAGAAATATTAGATAGACACAACCTAGCCTGTGAGGTTAAACCCTCAAACGTCGATGAAGACGTTGTTAAAGAAAGCCTTATTAACGAACTAGCTTCGCCAGAAATTATTTCAAAAAATTTAGCTGAACTAAAAGCTAATAAAGTTAGTTTGGGTCAAAAAGATAGAATGGTTTTGGGGGCAGACAGCGTAATCGATCTAGGGGGCGAGCTAATATCTAAACCTGAAAGCAGAGAAGAGGCTTTAACAATTTTAAAAAAGCTTAATGGAAAAAAACATTATTTAATAAGCTCGGCATGTATTTCAAAAAATGGTTCAATGATATGGAATTATACGGATAAGGCTGAATTGACAATGAAAAACCACTCCGAGGAAGATTTAAAAATATATTTATCAAAAATTTCAGATGAAGTTTTGTACGCTTACAATGTTTATCAAATTGAGGGAGAGGGAAGAAATTTATTTTTAAGTATCACTGGAGATAAAGACACCATAATGGGACTACCTGTTTTAAAAATTAAAGAATATTTAAAAATTCAACAATGAAAAAGTTTTTTGTAATAGGAAATCCCATTGAACATTCATTGTCTCCAATATTGCACAATTATTGGATTAAAATTAATGGAATTGATGCAATTTACGAAAAGCAAAAATTAAATGAAAATGAGTTAAAAAAATTTATTTCTCTAGTAAGAGAAAAAAAAATAAATGGCATAAATGTTACGGTGCCATTTAAAAAGTCTGTAATTCCTTATCTGGATGAATTAAGTCTTGAAGCTCAAAATACACAATCAGTTAACACCATCTATTCAAGGGACAATAAAGTAATAGGACATAATACAGATATAATTGGCTTTGAAACTAGTGTTAAAAAATCTAAATATGATCTTAATAACAAAGAAATTTTAATTTTAGGTGCTGGGGGAGTGGTTCCATCAATAATTTTTGCTTTAAATAAAATGAAAGTCTCTAAAATAAAAATAAGCAACAGAACAAAAGAAAAAGCACAAGAGTTGAAAAAAATTTTTAAAAATATAGAGATTATAGAATGGGGTGAAGTTCCAAATTTTGATATGATAGTTAATGCTACAAGCTTAGGTCTTAATGAAGAAGATAAAATAAATCTTAATTTTTCCACAATCTCTAAAAATAAATTTTTTTATGATGTTATTTATAACCCTCAAGAAACCAATTTTTTAAAAACTGGAAAAAGCCTGGGTAACAAAATTTTAAATGGAAAATTAATGTTTATTTATCAGGCTTTATCAGCATTTAACATCTGGCATGCAATTGAACCTGATGTAAATGAAAATGTTATTAAACTTTTAGACTAATGATTAAAATTGGAATTTTAGGTGATATAGGCTCTGGTAAGAGTTATGTAGCTCAAAATTTTGGCTGTCCCGTTTTTAATGCTGATTATGAAGTTGCCAAATTATACCAAAAAAATAGAAATGTTTTTAAAAATTTAAAAAAAAAATTACCAAAATATATTCATTCATTTCCAATAAAAAAAAAAGAAATTTCAAATGCAATTTTGGGCAGTAAAAAAAATTTAAATGAAATTATTAAAATTGTTCATGCTGAAATAAGAAAAAAAATGAATATTTTTTTAAAAAAAAACAAAAACAAAAAAATTGTAATTCTAGATATTCCACTATTACTAGAAAATAAAATTAATAATAAAAAAGATATATTGGTCTATGTACAATCTGAAAAATCGAATATTTTAAAAAGATTGAAAAAGAGAAAAAATTTCAATGAAAAACTTCTAAAAAAATTTAAAGCCATTCAATATCCAAATAATTATAAAAGGAAAAAATCAAACTTCATTATTAAAAATAATTTTACAAAGAAATCTGTTAATGATGGTATAAAAAACATCTTAAAAGAGATTACTTAGATGAAAGAAATAGTACTAGATACTGAAACCACAGGTATATCAACAAGAGAAGGCCATAGGATTGTTGAAATAGGCTGTATAGAACTAGAAAATTTAATCCCAACAAAAAATAGATTTCACTGCTATCTAAACCCAGAAAGAAAAGTTTCAGAAAAAGCTCTAAAAGTTCATGGATATACAGATGAATTTTTAGCTAAACAAAAAAAATTTAGTGATATCGGCGAACAGTTTTTGGAATTTATTAAAAATAAGAGACTTATCATTCATAATGCTGATTTTGATTTGGGCCACTTAAATAATGAATTGGCAATATTCGGGAAAAAAAAAATAGATAATGAAATTATTGATACATTAATTTTAGCTAGAGATAAATTTCCAGGATCTCCCGTTAGTTTAGATGCCCTTTGTAAGAGATATAGGGTTGATAATTCTAAAAGAACTCAACACACAGCTTTAATTGACTGTGATTTACTAGCTAAAGTTTATATAAATCTGATAGATCAAAAGGAACCAACTCTAAATTTTCAAGACCAGGATTTAGTACCTAAAGATAAAAATTCATCAAATATAGGTTATTTTAGAAAAATAATTTTACCTTCAAAAGAAGAGATAGAGAAACACAAAAATTACCTCAAAACAAATTTAAAAAAAAATTTTTTTAATTAATTTTTTTCATATAACTTTTCAAAATCTACTGCTTTATCAAACTTAACACCGGGGAAGCCAGAGTCATTAAGAAGATTTGTTAAAGCTTTTTCAATATCTGGATAAATTTTAATAGGCACTTCACATAAAAAAATTTTTTCTAACTCATCTTTTTTTATATTTTCATCTATTATTTTTACAATTATTGAATAAACAATTTCAAAGTACGATCTTTTTTTAATTTCTTCTTTGTCTTTAAATTTGAAAGTTATATCAATTTCAAAAAGCTTATCTTTTAATGCTTTCGTTTTAATATCTATTCCAAGTTGATATTTTAAAATACGTTCTTTTACCATTATATAGGTTTCTATATCGGGAGTTTCACTTGACATATCTTTGATATATTTTCCAAGTATTTTATATTTTTCTGTCATTATCCTCTTCTATATCCTCAAACTCTCCATCAATAAAATTATTTTTTTCTTTATCTTTTTTATTTTTTTTTTTTATAAACTTATTCAAAATAATTTTTCTGCTGAAGGGAAAAATAAATAAAAACCCCAAAGTATCTGTTGCAAATCCCGGTATGATTAATAATAATGCTGCAATGGCAATTGCTGCTCCTGAAATTATTTCATAAGCCGGTGTTTCTTTTTTGCTCAATTGTATAAAACCAGACTTGAGAGTATTTAATCCCTCATATTTTGCGTAGTAAATACCCACAATCGCAGTTGTAAATATTAATAAAATTGTTGTTAATGCTCCAATTTGTGATCCTATTTTAATAAAAAGATAAATTTCTATTACTGGAATTAAAATTATTGATAATAAGATTGAGTTCATTTGTCTTTAATCTAAATTGCTAGTTGAAATTAATCAACATAGTAATTACTATAAGACTATGAGTTACAGTTTTGAATATATAGATATAATTCTTTTGGCAATGATTGCTGGGTTTATCTTTTTAAGACTTAGGGGGATATTAGGAAAAAGAACAGGATTTGATGGAAAAGCACCCCCAAAATTTGAGGAAGTTCTTAACAAAATCAAGACAGAAAAGGTTCAAAAAATTAATGAAAATTTTGATGATTCAGCACAAAAAGAATTTTTAAAAGGAGCAAAAATTGCTTACGAAACTATTATTACAGATTTCAGTGATAATGATAATAAAATAATTGCCAGCAAACCACTTCTTAGTAAAGAGATTTTTAATCAATTTAATGAAGCATTAAAAGAAAGAAGTGATAGAGGTCATTATGCAGAAATAACTTTTATTGGTATTAATTCTGCAATCATTAAAGAACACAAAAAAATTGATAGAATTTTAAATGTTACAGTAGATTTTATAGCTGAGGTTATAACTTGTATTAAAGACAAAGACAAAAAAGTTATATCAGGTGACCCAGAGAAAATAAAAAAAATCTATGATACTTGGGTATTTTCAAGAGACATAACTTCAGCCAATCCTAATTGGCAATTAGTTAATACCTTAACTTAATTGACTGACAATATTTCAGAAAAAGATAAAAAAGATTGGGAAAATTTCCTCTCAAACGATGAAAAATTACCAAATAAAGATATCAAAATAGATAAAAAAATTACTTTTAAAACAAGATCAATTGACTTGCATGGATATAGCCTTGAAGAAGCCAATAAATTGATTGAGGATTTTATTATCAAGTCTTATCGAGAAAAAATAAACAACTTGATAGTTGTAACTGGTAAAGGAATTCATTCCCAGAATGAAAAAGATCCTTATGTATCTAAAGATTTAAGTATTTTAAAATATTCAGTTCCTGAATTTATTTCAAATAATAAAAATTTAATGAAAATTATTTATGAGATGAAAGATGCAAAAATAGAGGATGGTGGTGGTGGAGCTTTTTATATTTTTTTAAAAAAAAATAAGTCTATAAAATAAATTTTGAAAGATCTGTATCTTTAACTAAATTATCTAAATTTTTATTAATATATTCTTTATTAATAATAATTTTTTCACCTGAACGATCAGTTGCCGTAA